>Ga0209700_102397_pt1 | contig 38036 bp, 18 predicted proteins | sample SiratroredBW_FD_187528 | JGI IMG/M metagenome (GOLD analysis project Ga0209700, IMG submission 187528) | Root nodule microbial communities of legume samples collected from California, USA - Siratro red BW (SPAdes) (version 2) | ecosystem: Host-associated > Plants > Roots > Nodule | place: USA...
TATATATTTTAATATATATATATATATATATATATATATATATATATATATATAACTCAATAGATTGACACATTTCTTATATACTTTGAGTTATTATAAGTTAATCCAAGCATCGGAGAATCTATATTCAATTCTTACTGTATACAAAAATTTGTGAAACTAATCGCGCACAGGTCATTTTTTTTCCATCTCTATAATTTTCATATACATTATATAGGGATGATTAACAATAAAATTGTATTTTTTTTCTGTCGTGTTATGATTGTTTTTTTTTATTGTCGTCATTTTCTTGTCGTTATCTTTATTCTTATTTATATTGTGCCATGGGTAATTTAAAAAAAAAAGTGTTTTAAATTGTGCATTTTGAAAAAATAACAAAATCAGGCACATATTGATTATAAACATGAAAATAATAGAATAAATGAATATGTAATAAAAATAAATGTAATAAATTTAATTGTATTATTTTGTTAAGTTTGAGAATTTAGAATTTTATGATTCACAGTAGTAATATATATTTATTTATTGATTTGTTAGTTTTAAAAAAATTATATCAATTATTATGCTTTTATTAATTACTTTTGTATTGTATCATATATTTATTGTGATATGAGAAATAAGTAAAAGAATTAAAGAGGACTGTGTTGATTTTTAAAAATAATAACTTTTAGTTGATGAAAAAAATAAGTTTAATTAACTTTTTATGACACTTGTAACATAGTAGATTTTTTCATAAAACTCTTTTAAAAAAAACTTTAGTTTTCTGTCTCCTTTACTCACATATTTTATTATTGCCCTTATTTGTTATTAAAAAGAGTTCATTTCACAAGTCAAATAAACCTATAGAAACTTGACATGAGATGTATGTGAAACAGAAGGGAATATTGTGTGAAACTTGACCTGAGATGTACGTGAAACAGAAGGAGGATATATTTGACGTGAAACAGAAGGATATATTTGACATGTTCTGACCCAAACTTTGGAGGGGACGGAGAGGAGAGTGGAAATAGAATGGAAGGAGAGGGTGGAGGGGGACGCAGGGTGAGTAGAAGTGGAGTGGAAGGAGAGGGTGAATGGAGAGTGATTGGGAGAGAAAAAGGATAATGGAATGGAAAGGGAAGCTTCGAGGAGCATAGCCATGGGAATCCCTCTAATTCTTGGAGATTGTTGTGTTGAGAAAGAGAAGAAGAACATCTGGTGAATATAATTGTTCTAAGAGAGAAGGAGATGTTTACAATATAATTGTTCTAAGAGAGAAGGAGATGTAATGTAAACGTCTATTTAGTTCTTCCGTCCTTATGTTGAAAAAAAAGAAGAGGAAAATTTGGGAGGTGTATTCAAAATTGTTATAAGAGACAAGAAAAAGTAACTGTATCAGGAATTGTAATAGGATCTTTAAATTAGTTAATAGTTCTAAACAAACTAAATTAGACATCTCATTAATTTTAATTAGTTATCCTGTAAATATGGATTAATATAATTTTAATCATTATATTTTTTTAATTTTAATATTTATTTATTTTTATCTATAACTTTGGATAATTTTGTTACTTTTTTAATAATTAATATACTCAGTTTAAATATCTTATTATCAAATCTAATTATAGATAATGAAAGATATTGATGTTTTAATTAAAAATTATTAATATTTTTTCAACATCTAATATCAAATTTAAAGTGATATTTTATAAATCTTAAGTTTTTTTTAAAGATGTTATCTATTGAAATTATATCATATAGAGACATCAAGTAAACAGATATGATGACTTGACTTTAGTTAAACTATGAATATGAATATATAGTGAATTATCATAAAGTTAAAAAAATGTATTTTCAATTTTAGATTAATAGAAAAAAATACAAAAGTCAACTAGAGGAACTAAGAACATATTTATTAAACTTTAGATTTATTGATTTTTTTATTAATTTTTAAACACCATTTCTTGCAGGCGTTTAAAGAAAACAGGTTGCTTTGATTTAACTTGTCCTGGGTTCATCCAGACCAACAATGAAATTGTCTTGGATGGTGCAATATATCCAATCACAGTTCCAGGTGGCCTTCCATACATTAGATATATATATATATATATATATATATATATATATATATATATATATATATATATATATATATATATATGTTGGGAATTATTTTTTCTCAAATAAATTTTAGTAAAAAGTTTAAGATTTAGAATTTAGATTTAGATGATTTCTAATATAATGAGTTACAAGCTGAATCAAATAAATCTAATAACTTAATTTATATAAGATACTTTACATAATTTCTAATCTCAAATTTTAAAATTTTGTAAGACTTATCTTTTTTTATATTGTTGTTTTTACTTATATTCATTTTGAATATTTTCTTTGATATTTTTATTTGCATTAGGATCTCTATACCTACAACTTTACAATTTGAGAAGATGAACTTGGACCTAAACTAATATGTTATAATTAGGGATAACTCAAGGTTCTAAACAGGTAAAACAATGATCTCAAAGTCTTAAAGGTCTAAAAAAACATTTAATATTCATATATTAGTATAAAATAAAATATTTAATTTTAAAATTATACTAACAAAATTTTAATTAAAATTTTGAATATATTAATTGACTTTAAGTTTACATTAGTGCTATAAATATTATTTAATAACTTTAAATTTATATTGGTACTATAAATACTATTTAATGAATAATATTCTTCAAACTTTCTTATAATAAATTAATAATATTAAAAAAGAATAAACAGTCAAGGAATCTCATGTATCAACTTTCTAATTTTTGTTTATCTCTTTCCTATATTCCAACTGATTGATATAAGGATTGATATCATCTCTTTATATATCCCTTCATTATCTAACTCTTCCACTTCTTTCCTTCCTTCTTCACTTATCTCCTTCCTTTCTCTGTCTCTTTATTATTTCCATAACTTGTTTCCAATCATCATTCTATATTATGCACTTGTCTTTATTTGGAGAAGCAGTAGTTTGATTGAGAAAGAGTTTGTGATCACTTTTGCTCCTTAACAATCAGGTTTTATCTTTTTAACTTAGTCTCATTTTATATACTGTTATATTCAGTGTGATATATATATATATATAATAATAATAATAATTTTTAATTTTATATAAAAGAATACAAATATGTCAACTAGAAAATTTAAATCAGGTTATTCAAAATTTAAAAGAAAAAAGTTAAACTTTTTTTTGAATCACAAAAAAGGGATAAATTTATAAAAATAAACAAAAAAAATGAATTAGAAAATACAGGTGAGTCTTATTTGAATGAAGAACATGACAATATAAATATATAGATTTAGGTGGGGATAACAATATAAATATAGGTGAAGACAATAATAAAGTGGTTTTTGATTCTTAAACTCATGATAGTAATTTTGATTCTCAAACTCAGGATAAGAGTAATTTTGATTCTCAAATTCAGGATAAGAAGAATGAAATTACAAGATAAAATGATTATAATATTAAAAATATATACAATCCAAGTCAATGAGAGGATATTGGTATAAAATTGAGAGATTTATTAGTAAAAAAAAAGGCCCTATTAGGATAACTTGATATAAATTTTCCAAAAAATAAATACTCAAAACACTTTTATGTATCATATTACATCCAAAAAAATTGTCTAATGGGAAGAAACATAAAAGAATATGACTCATTTATTCTACAAATTTAGATAGAGTATTCATATTCTATTTTTGTTGTAAATTATTTAATGTTATTAGTTACAGTATCACTCCTTTTAGCTGAAAGGAGCTTTTCAAAACTTAAACTAATAAAATCTTATTTAAGATCAACAATGTCTCAATAAAGATTAAACAGATTAACTTTATTATAAAAAAATAATTATAATAATTTAATATATAATTTTGTATAAAAAAAGCTAAAAAATAAATTTTAAATAAAAATATCATAATTTTAATTATTTTATTAATTTAAAAAAAGTCTATTTTTTTAATACGCTTTTACCCTCCAAATATCTTTAGACTTTCAAATCTAAAAGTATTTTCTGAAACTCAGTTTCCAATTCATACATCCCACATTTATTTTCTGGATCCCATCAAATAAGTGAATAAATATTGGTATCAAAAGGAGATTAGGATTGTTGTGGGAGGCGCTGTTGTCATTGTAGGAGGTTCATCGGCGTCGGTGCGGTAGAGGGCATTTTAATATTGTAGATTCGGTTGGTTGGAAATAAAGAGGTAAGTGTTGATTATATGATTTTAATATGTGTAGGAAAAATATTGGTGGTAATTGTTTTCATTAGAATGTGTATAATAATTTGTGGGTGATTAATTGGCTTTTAATGTTGTGGTGATGGGTGTTTGCCCAGAGGGATGGGTGTTTTTCGGGTTTTTTTTGTTTTTTTTTTTTTTTTTTTTAATCTTAAATCGTTTTTCGAGAAATTTTCAGAAAACGATTTTCGGAAATAATTTTTTTCCAAATTCTTTATTTATTTTAGAAAAAAATTAATATATTTTTAGAAAATGTTTTCTAAAATATAAATGACTTTTGAAAAATATTTTCTAGAATGTAAATTTGACTTTTTGAAATTTTTGTTCAGAAGTTAATATTACATTTTAGAAAATATTTTGAAGTCATTTTTAAATTTTCAAAGATATTTTTTTAAAACTGCTTTTTACACCCTCACATTTAGGAAAACATGAAAATAATTTTTATAATTTTAATATTTATTTTGAAATATCTGGAAACCATTTTTCATCTCTTAAGGTCATTATGTTATTTTAAAAATATGATGAGATGCAGAAAAAGAATATAATGGGGTGGAAACAAACAAGAGGGTGCAGAAAGCAATTGCCTTTCCAAAGTTCTCAGAACCCATTCCAGCAAAACCCACCCTAAAAGAAACAACAAAACTTACCTGAAACCACTTTCCCTTTCCTCTCTCAAAGCAATGAACTGTCAATCACAGCAGAATTCTCCAATGAACTGCACCCATGGTATTTTCAAAAATTGATGAGGGCAGGTAAAAAATGATGGGGTGCTGGAAGTTTTTGTTGGCCCATCATACAGTTTGTGTCCAAAAATAGTTTTTTTTTTTATCTGTTTGAGTTTAATGAATTCCTTCTATTGGCAACAATGAACCTATAAACCACCTATTATTAAAATTGAAAATTAAGTTAATGATATTTTTTAATTATATTAAATAAATGCACCGAAAGTGAAAATAAAGAAATAAAAAACTTAACTTTACTTAAGTTTTGGAATTACAACTTGACCCTAAAATAAAATTGTCTGCGTCAAAAATGTCACAAAATAATTTTTCAATTAAAAACTATCATCTTCAAGTAAAAAATCATATGTAATAGTGCAAGATATAAATATGCTTTTTCTTATAGTTTATTTATTTAGTTTATAAACTCGTTTGAGTGAAATAAAAAATGTTTCAGAAATGAATTTCTATCTTTAGCTTATGACATTCTTTTAGATACTATTTTGAAGTAACATCTGAACTTAAGAATGGTTTTGACAAGATAAATAAGCTGATTTTAACTTGAATAATGTTTTACATTAAAAAATTTGCTTTTTTTTTGTGCAACAAGTATGAATATTTTCTTTGTCGGTTGAAATTAAATAAGAAAAAAGAAAAGAAAAAAAGAGGAATTTTGTGAATATCACGTCTTATTTTTAACTATTTTTTTAATATTTTTAATCGGTTTCTTTTTATGAAAATAATCTTTTGTTGAGTGAGTTAATTTGACTATTTTGTGTACAATATATGGCCGACCGATTACTGAACGATCAAGCCGACCAGTCAAAAGCATCCATATCAAATACTTAATGGGACCTACATCAGGACACGTGACACCTAGTGAGCAGGTAAAGCCCAAATAGGCTATAAGCCCACTTATATGAGGCCCATACAAATACTACAAAAGACAAGGAGTCCTTATAGAACAAGTATAGTAAATTGATTCCCTCTTATATTCTTTTCACTCTGATTATTACTAACTTTATTACTTGTGGATACTGACTGGTCCCGACAAAAACATGTAGCATTTTTAAAAGAGAAATATTACTTTTATGTAGCATTTCAACTTATAATGTAGTAAAGTAATTTGTGTTTTTATTTTTTCTACTTACTCTTCTTATATTAAAAAAACTCTTAACATTATATATGAGAACTCTTACTATTATATATAAAAACTCTTAATTTTAATTTTCACTCTCACTCTCACTCTTTAATTAAATATCATTTATGTATAATATAAAATCATCAAAATTATGATATAAATCCATATATATTTTCTTATTTCATTAATAAAAAATTAAAAAAGTTAAATTAAAGTTAAAAAAATAATGATGAAAGCCGACAATTATTTGAAAAATAAATGTAGTTGCCTAATTTTAAGTTAAATACTCATTTTATATTATTTTACACTCATTAGCAAACTCGACATTATCTAGCTTTACTAAACATTTTATTTATCATTACAAAAAAAAAACACTTCTTTAATTAACTAAATTAATAACTTTCAGTTTTTACCTCCTTTAGTCATAAATTTTATCCGACACATTCTTAAACTTTATCACAATTGCTTACCTTTAATTAATAAAAATAATTAAAAAGCTCAAATTACAAAATAACTTTAAAATGTACTTTTTCTCATCGATCAAATACAAAAATGACACAAACAGTGTTCCATCATTTTACATTTATCAAAGTTTTTAATAACAAATTTCTAAAATTTTGTTACAAACTAGTTTAATTGATTCTACATGAAAACAACTTTTTGGTTAACTAGGAACTTATTTTTAACATCAAGCATGTGTCATGTTAGAAAAATACGTGGACATCTTCACCTAGAAATGAATAAACACATGACATGGAACCATGATGAGAATTTAAACCCTCAAACTAAAGTTGTTTCAAGATCCATACACAGAAAGACAAATGAATAATGTTTTGAAACATGAATAAAGAAGTGAATGAAAAACTCAGTTCCTGAATCGAGGAATAAAATACTGTGTTGAAGCAAAAAACAAAGCTGAAAGCCCTAACCATATGAAGTTGAAGGATGTGTTTGTTGATTATGATTGTTGCATGATATATATTATAATATTTTGAAGTGTGTCTTGAGCTATTGACCTTTTATGGAGTTGAGAGAAAGGGGACCCTCTTTTTGGTTGTTCCAAAAGAAAAGCTGGCAAAGTCCAAGGTAGACCCATATACAAGCTGACAAGCAATGGTCACACCACAAAATTATGAAACTTGTGTTGTATTTTCTGTGACTTTGTCGCATTTAACAGTCTGTGCATGCACCCATAAAACAATTATCATTCTTATTTAACAACTTTACTACTATTGATGAATAAAGGTAGATGCAACTTCTGACCTCAAAATATTATAATTTTTATTTACCCTTTTCTGTTCTCATCAATTTCTATCTTTTTAATTGTTATTTTTTTGTTTATTTATACAACTATAGAAAGGTAACCTGTGATTTTGCTAAACTGTCTCATAGTACGATGTGTTAGCTTACATTGAAGCAATGTGTATATGGAGACTTTAGACGATTTAATTGCTAACGTCTCTTTAAACGGTGTATATTAGTAGATTATCTTTTGATATGATAATAAATATTTTATATGGTTTAAATATAAATATTCTATTTAAATATTTTAATGTGTGTTTTGTACCAGCTAAATAATTTATAAACTATTCAATACTATATATTATCAAATCTGATAATAGACTATCTAATATAGTAATTCTGATCTGAATTAAAATATTAATAAAGCTATAACAATAAAATGATTTCTAAATATAAAATAAATATTTAAACACATTTTAAATAATTATCTTCAACATTTTTCTATTTAAGTTTAGAAAAATTTTCACAAATGGTCAAAGAATTATATTTATATATATATATATATCAGGAAATAAAATATTCAAGTGGTTTTGATTAATTGTGATTAACTATCATATATTTGAATTTTGAATAGTTTCCATAACAAATTAAAGGCAAAAATACAAATGAATATTTATATAACATCTTTCTATTTGAAACTTTGAGAGTCAAAGCCTCCGTGAAGAAATACATAAAAGATCGGGAACAAATCAAGCAAAGATCATATCGTAGTCAAAAAAAGTGTTGCAATGATCATCTATACAAAATTATCTAAAATTAAAGATGAAGAAAATATAATGACAATATGAAATTCTTTCAATCTTCTTTATAATCACATAGTGATAATTGTTTTTTTTTTTTTTTAGAAAAACATTTGCAATTGTTCACTTTGTAAAATAATCTAGTAAACTTAAATTATGTTGTCTTTTGAGAGTATTTTTTTTTCTTTCTACGAAGTTTTAATCTCGAGGTGAGGTTAAAAAATTCTAAATTAAAAGTGGTTTGTATATTATTGAAACGATTTGTATACTCATTATAACAAAATAATTTTATTAGTGTAATTTTTTAAACAATTTGTTTAAGAAAAAGTTAGACATAATTCGTGACTTTAGATAAATGAGTATAAAATTTATTTGTATTGTTTGTTATTTTTATACACTAAATGATCTAATATAACTTTTTACTGTTAAGAATACTACTTTATTCAATTTTCTTTTCAAAATTAATTCTTTTAACAATATCCTACTTAATATCTGAATGATTTGGTGGTTGCTAATTCTAGATATATGCTAATAAATTAAGAATAGATAGCCACATCAAAATCCTATTTTTTTTTAACTATTATAAGATGTGTTTTAAGAAAATATTATATGGAACGTAAATTATGTATTTTCCATTTATCAATATATTTAATCATTTGATTTTAATTTTATATATATATATATATATATATATATATATATATATATATATATATATATATATATATATATATATATATAATATGAAAAATCCAATGATAACTTTCAAGTTTAATGAAAATTCAATTTTAAATATAGTGTTTAAAAGATTGTGAATCCTCTAATTGGAAATTCAATCTTATAACACTAGTTTATGTTAAATTTAACCATTTTAAAGATTGAACGGTGTCTGTCAAGTTTATAATACTATAAAAAATCGTTTTTTTACTATAAAAATATTATCAATGTGTTTTGGGAACTTTCATGACACTTATGATTGCGGAAAACAATAAGACAAAAATTCAAATACAATTTCGTTACACTCTACATATATAAAATTAAATATTAGCATTTTAAAAGTAGCATATCAACTTCATATCATTTTAAAAGTGCCCTAAAACCTCTCCACATGCATGCATGCAGGGCAAAGGAAGTAGGCGGAGAACCTGTCCACCTAATGCTTGTTTTATCAATCCATAAAAAAACCAATATTTCAATTTTCAAGTAATTTTTTAAACAAGAATCATTGGATAAAATGAAAAGAGCAAAGAAGGATTGTAGTCTTAGCAGCACAAACATGATCATAAATTTCAGGAACACCACAAAATATGGTTGGTTTCAGCACCTAAACATCTACCTTAAAGAACCTGTTATCGTGCAAGAATTGACTTCTTTTAGTTACACAATTACTAGGCCAACAAAAGTGATGGAGATTTCATTAACTAGTTTACCATGCATCTTAAATATTCTGATTGTGACAGTGACCATGGCCATCGCAAAAACCCCAACGTAAAAGTAACAATAACAGAAAATGACTAGGGTTCTAGAATGCAGCTACTTTTCACCTTTTCCAATTCCCCATTTCACCTAAACAACCATCTAAATTTGTGAATCCAGAAACCCATGACTATGAACATGCACAACACTACTCACCACCTTCTCAAACATGGTACCACTCTCAACACATATATGGACCCCCTCTTCAAACTTTTGACCTTTTTATCTCATTGGTGCAAAAATCCAAAGCATATTTTACTTTTTTGAATCATTGTTCATTCAGCTTTACCACTTCACCCCACCAACTATATTTCAAATGCTACCATATATATATATATATATATATATATATATATATATATATCCCTACCCCATGTGATTTCATTAAGGGGAGACATATGGTTAATGGTTAGGTAGATGATCAAGCTATATACTGGTCACTGAAACTGGTACAATACAATTCACTGTTTATATAACTATGAACAAGTGATGTTTATTTAACATGCAGTTTGTCAGTTAATTAACTTATTTACCTAAAAGTTGCATATTGCACATGTAATTAGTTAGTGAACAGTAATTGTCCCAAATATATGCAAGAAGTTTAGTATTATATAATTTTTCTTTGTTTGCTTCCATGTTTCTCAACTGTTCTGATATAAAATTGAAAAGAGAGAGAAGGTGCAGAAAATGGATGAAAGTGAGTGATGAGGACAATGATTTTGAATGCACAACGATTTCTTTCATATTTTTGTCATCAAATCAGTCCCCACCAAGCTAGAAAAAAGTTTAGAAGGAAACAAAAAAGTAAAATTGTTCAGTTTTTACAACATACGTGGGGTATAGGATGTATATATATACACAAATTCTTCACTTTCAGTGCCATTGAACATATAACATGAATCTAGATACGAATGTTGGGGCAATGAAAATAGTACTGAAAAATTTCTCCTTTATTTTAGAAACATCTAATGTTTTAATAAGTTGTACGGAAACTAAGCTCCAGTTTAATTTTTGTATTCATTTACAAATTTTCAGACACCGACACAAATGGCATACACAAGAAATCCAACCAAAACTATGTTTTCTTAATATTAAGCTATGTGGGTTATTATTTAACATCCAATTGATACTATCCCGTCAAATTAAGAATTTGGGATTTAATCCTATAATTTGACTATGTTTTTAATAATAAATTTTCTTTAATATATTGGTTTATATTAAATATTAGATATTTGGATGTGAAATTAAATATTTATAAATAATTTAATAATGATCCGGTAATAAGGAATATTAGACTAAATAAATTTGTTGATATAAATTCTAGTAACATACTAAAATTTGATATTTAGATTCAGTTCAATTATATGAAGATCTATTTATAAGAAGAAGATTATCTTCACTTTACACTATTTTACGTATATTTGTATGTTAGAACTTTTGGGTAATACATTTAACTACGACTTCATATTTATTTTGAAATCAAATTCCAAATATTAGTTAAGAAACTTTCAAACCAGTTTAATCAATAATTTCTTATGTCCAACTATATGAACAAAATTGTGATTAATTTAAAAATTATATTGACTTTGAGCCTCAATATTTTTTAAGCGAGATAAAAAAATATAGATATTCTTTGAAATTGATGTTTTTTTTTTCAGACCGGAATTTCATCCCTTCTTCCAGTATTTTATATAAAAAAAGTAAAAGTTAGATTATTGTTAGTTCATTATTCTGAAGTAGTTTGAAACCTTTTCTTTTTATTAAATGGTATGATGATTTATTATAGATTATGTATAACAGAATAATTATTAAAGAATTTAGTCAAAAACAGTTAGATTATCTTCACTTTCACTTTACACTTTTACTTTTTCGATATAAGATTTATATAGATTTTTTTTGAACTTAATCGATCATCGAAATTTATATATAAATTTTCTGCTATCAATAGTATTTTCTTTAAAAGAATATACCACTGTGTATAAGTTAGTTTGATATCATTTTCAAATTCAGTTGAAAGCAATATTCTCCTCAATTTCCAATTACTTTAAAGTTATAATAAATTACTTTTGTTTACCACTTTTAATTAAATTCAACCTAACCTAATTTTCATTTAAATCCAAAAGTTGTCTTGTTATGGCCACGTAAAGATGCCAATGAGGAGGTGATGTTGGTGGGTCTCAGTGTCACTGCTCTCTTCTTTCTCTCTCATATATATGCAGAGCCATTTCAGCTGGAAAGCATAATAAAAAAATGCTTTATAATATATATATATATATATATATATATATATATATTTTTTTTTGTTTCCTTAAATTATTGAATTCCTTGTTACAAGCAGATTTTCATTCCAATAGATTGTGATTATGTGGTGAATGATCCCATAATCTCCTACAACTTATATTTTAGCTACAACTAGAACTAATTTCTATTAGTTTACCATTGCACAGATGGAACCAGTGGGGTCCTTAATTCTTTGAAGGTTTTATGCATTTAGTAACGTATAGTGATGAACAGTTGTTATATAGTTCATAGACTTTGATACTATTTACATGCTTTGTAGGTTAATAGCCCTGCTTGGTAGGGAAAACATAGGCTACATTCTACTCGAATCCTTTTTATACAGAATTAATAAACTCTAGGATGACATTTTATTCTAGAACTAGACCAAATATGTACATTTTTGGGAGAAAAAAAATAAAGAAAGAAAGAAAAAATAATATATAATATATAGAGTACATTTTCTTATCACATGCAGTAAATGTTTCAATACAAGAATTCATAACTTAAGAATATACATTACTGAGATTTAATATCAATAAGCAGCTATTAAGTGACATATTTTTAACTTAAAACACTAATATACTAAGCTTAGGAGTTTTTTTTTTTTTTTAATAAGTTAGTTCAATATTCTCCTTCCTGTTAATTCTTAACATGATATAATTCATTACAGGACAAGGATTTAAACATTCCAAACCAGAAATAAGCAGTAAAAAAATATACTAATGATTGGTTATGGATTAAATATAACAGATCGGTAATTTCTTTCTTTTCTTTGGATTGGAATTTTTTATTATTGAAATATCTTCGATCTTTGGTTTAGATTTTTTCTGGAAGCCCGGTGAGAGTGAGAGAGGGTCGAATGAAAGAGTGTTAGATCTGAGTTTCAATAAATATCATATATCATTGAATGAATTGTCTATTTTGCAGGTTCACAGTAATCTGTGTTTTGTGGTTGTGAACTTTTGTGTACCTCTTTATGGTGTTGTGGTTTATGTTATGTATCACCTTAAGGGGCCTAGTTGTATGTTGTCAAATACCTATTCTTTATTTGTATTTTCTAGTGGTGTAACTCGAGGGTTGTCCCTTTATGTGTTTAATCTGATATTGTTCTTGAGATAGGTGGTTAGACATTTGCTGTTTGTTGTTATCAGACTTGTTTTGTTGTATAAGAATTAGAACATTCCTAAAGTGTTTCTTTCAATTTTATTTATTTATTAATGTTAAAAAAACAATAAAAAAATAAATTAAAAATTGAACCATTTCTCTGTATAAAACAAGTTCATTTTGAAGATATAATATTCTATTCCTAAAATTCCCTTTCAATAGATACATTATTTTTCTTTTTTTAAAGGGCAGTCTTTTGGATTTCAATTTCTAAAAATGAGTTCTACAGCTCTAATTGTAGCAAATATCATTATGACTTGGATTTAGAACATAATGATTAATGATCCATATTTACACATGGCTACAAAATTTATTCTTCATATACTTGTGGGTATGTCACATATAAAAATAGACATCTTAAATGAATACTTACAAGTAATTTAAATGTTTTTTTTATGCATTTGTAAATGAAGTAATAACCTTCCAGTATCCATTAATATACATTTACTTAAATACTCCTTTACTAATATAAAGTTCCTATAAAAACTTATATTTTGAAGCATAATTTTATTATTTGAATTGATATTTTAGAGAAAATAATATTGAGATAATTTGAATAATTTTTTTGGAAAAATGATGAATTGTTTGCATTTATATTACAAAGAAGAAAGGTGTAAAGAAGTTAACGTGATTATTTTTATTTATTTTTAGAAAGTATCTGAATATAGTTGTTAATATCTTCTCTCTCTATATATAAATGCTTAACATATAGCCAAACGAAGTTAATTATATAAACTACATACTTTTTTTCAAAACAATATAAAAATTTGTTTTTATAAATGGTTCGATATTTTGTGTTTTTTAAATTAAGACTAAGATTTATTTATCAATTTGATAAAAGAACCACGATAAAAAAAAAAAAAAATACAACATTTTATTCTTAAATGGATTGATCCATTAACGATAGAGATGAATTGATATTTTGAATAGACTGATGTGTCCTATGTTATGTTGTGTTTTTCAATAAGGAATATTTTCAAAAGGTTATCCAACGCTAAATAAGTATTCCATATTTAGATTTTTAAAGTGTTGGTTCGAAAACGTATTTTTTAATAGATAATGTTATATTATTTATAGAGATCATTGAGAATATTATTCATTATGAATTCATATTGTTACAAATTTTAAGTTTAATACTACATATTAATTTATGATATTTAATTATTTAATTAATATTAATAATGCTTAATCTTTAATTGTCATTTAATTTTTAATTGTCGTTTTGAGTAATCAATACATATTTAGCCGGATACATTGATAAATATATCTTGATAATTATGTTTGTCCAAGCACCTCTTAACCACTCGTCATACCGAGTATAATATCAAATTAAAAATTTAAATATAAATTTCTCATTGCAACCAAGATTATATGAAATACCTTAAAACATGGTACCTTTTTCTTTCATAATTTTAGCAGAAACCTTTCATTTTTCTCTTTTCAATAGTTTTTATCATAGAATGAAATTTTGTGTTCTTAACTAACTGATAAAGAAAAAACCGTGGAGGTAGGACACGGAAGAATAGAATTTCACCAAACACTAAAAAGGAAATTATAAATTGGCTGTTAAAAATGTTAATCCACCTACAAAATTGATATGATGAAATCTTGATTTCGAAATTATATGAGAAGGACAAGGAAATTATTTTTCACCATTTTCTTTGTTAATTATTTTATGTCATTTTCAAATGATAATTTTGAGATGGAAAACTTATCTGACACAAGAAGTCTGGAGAAAGATTTGGTCGGGGGAGGAGTGTGCATGATTAGGAATCTCACTACCGTATTCCGACCCAAGCTGTCTAAATCATTTCTTTTCTCCTTTTATTTTTTCACCATTATCCACAATTAACTCTGTCTTTCATTATTTTAATTTTCTATTATATTTATTGGAAGCTTGGCCGAGTCTTGGTTTACAAAGTTTAAAAAATAAATTCCAAAATTTCATAAAATAGATTAAGTTAGGTTCAAAATATAAAAAAAAAATTACCGCACTATCTTTCTATTCTGAACCTTAAATAATTGAATTTATGGAGTTCTTAGATTACGTATTTAAGTTTTTCTTAAGATTAGATTATATGTTTAAGATAACTCCATATTTAAAGTACCAGATTACATAATAATACTTATGAAGATGAAATTTCGTGTGAATTCTTTCTAACAAATTAATTGCTGACAATTCTTAAAATTACTCATAAAAATACTTGTTATTTGTATTGTATGAGAAAAAATAGTTGCTCAAAAACAAACTGAATGATGATCTACTGTTAGTTGTTGGAGCATCGTCTCATAAAGACTAGAGGCAGAAGTAGTAGGGTTTGAGTTTGCTTTGTATCTCTCTCTTTCATCAGATGGACAAATAACTTTACAATATGCAATAATGATTACGGATAAAAATGTAATTATAAATATATATTATTATTCTTATTTTTCCAAATTCATAAGTCAATTAATTAGGGTTATACTTAATTATTATTGATATATTGCAAGATTCTTTAGTTGAATAGATTATTCAAAACTCATTTATTTTTCATAATAGATGAGAAAATAGATGAGGAAGTACTAAGATTAGATAGTTCTTGATGATCATATAATTACTTAGATCCATCATCAAGGAGAAGTGATGATTTTTGAGTAATTTTTCATTTTAATATAATAGACAAACTGATTAGTTTGAATGTGACAACTACATCATGTATTAGATAAGAATAATTGTTTAATTGTGTATTACTAAGTCTTAAATAAAAGTGACCATCTCAGTATTTGTTAAAATCTATTTTACTTATATGACTATTACATAATAATGTAAATTAAATGTTTCATATTTTCAATAATTAATCTCTATTATCTTAATATGACATCTAACAAATAAGAAAACAAAGAACATTCCTTCTTTTTCAAAATATATATATATATATATATATATATATATATATATATATATATATATATATATATATATATATTTTGCAATTAGCTTTATTTTCTCGTTTAGCTCATTTTTAGATTAAATATGACTTTTTTTTATTGAAATTTTAGTTCAAATATGTGTATGTATATCTAGATTTTTCTGCATTTCAAATTTCAAATTTTAAATTGAAATGAACTCAATTTAAAAGAAAAAAAAAATCCAAACTTAAGTTTGATTATACATTGTCTAACTTAAATTTATGTCAAATATTACTAAATCCAATCTAAATTTAGACTATTGGTGCTTAGTTCAATATAAATTTTGATTAATAATTTCTTTATATTTAATGCATACTTAAGTTTGTCCAATGTAAAAAATTGTTTTTTACATCATATTATATTTAAATAATTTTATGTTAAACTTCTAAGTAACATAATTATTTATCTAACATAAAAAACCTTATTATAAATGCATCTGAATCGTATAAATAATATATATGATAGACATGGTTCGCTGTATTTTAAGATTTCCTCACATGTAAACAAATACACATCAAGAATTGTTTCTCCTCAACTTTATTTAACTTTTACATCTAAATTAATTTTAATAATTTTTAAAAACACCAACAACTAAAAATAAGCGCGTATTATAATGTAAATGTTTCATTGTACCTAAATTATAGTTGTGATTTAACATGATCATACTGATTGAAATCAAATTTTTATTTGTTAATATATATTTGAAGTAATAAAATTATGAGAAGTCGAGGTCTAATTAATAATTAAAATTAATGTAAATAACTCAATTACGTTTTTCAAGATAAAATAAATAAAAATTGAAATCACCATTGATATATAAAATCCTTAAATATGTTTTTTTTAATCTTAGATTAACCCATATTTCTCGTCATATAGAATACTAATTAACCATTCCAATTTATTTTTTAAAATATCAGAATCAACCTTCGCAATAAAAGGAAATTGAAAACTATTTTAAAATAAACTTTTTTAGTATGAGAATAACTCCAGTACTATCATTCGGCCACGTAATTACTATACATAGAGAAGCATCTGGTTGAAATCATTCTAATTCATTATAGTGTCTAATTATTTTTGGGTATAGAAAATATCTTTCATCTAACCATAGCATACATGTAACTTTCTATAATCAATCACATAAGCAAAATATCAAATTTAATACAATGAGAACAAAACTTTACTGCACTTAAGTTTGATTATTATTGTAATTATTTTTTTTTCAGCAGTTAACTCAATTAGCTTATTTTGAAACTGCAAACTAAAAATTATTCCAAAGTATAAACAAGACATAAATTTCCAAAATATTGATTGTTGCCCATTAAATTAGCTTAATTAGAGAAGAAAAATTTAATTGGCACCTAATATTTGTAGAAACTACTTAATTTAAGAATCAAATTCTGGTTATAGTTCTTTGTCTTCACTCTACTGTATTTGCAAATAATCATTAAACTTTATGATATATCCTCTCACTTTTGAATTAGCTGCACTGAAAAGGTTGAAAAGGTTGAAAAATACCTTGTCTTGACAAAAAAAGGTGCTTTCAATTTTGAAGACGAAGACCTTACATACACGAGTCTCTGTATAGTGCCTTTTGTGTATTTTATTTTTGGGTAAAAATCTCGAATTTTTTTCTTTTTTAAAAAAATTTCATAGAAATTTTTGACATCAATAAATCGAGAATAAATTATTACTTTATATTTAAATACAATTAAAAACCTTAAATAAAAAATACGTTTTTATGCACTTTTTACTTATCGATTATATATATTCCCTACAATCCCACCATTTATTCAATTTAGATGGCAGAAGTAACATGATAAAAAAGAGAAGAAATATAAAATTTGAAATAAAGGATAAAAAAAGAGGTTAAAAAAATTATTAAGCTTTTTTTCTTTTCTATCTAGATTCTAGTCTTTCTTTCTTCACTCTCTGTTTAGTCAACCAATAATTTTCGTTTTCTCACACTAGCTTCCGAATCTAACATGATTTTATATTTTAAACAGTTCAACTGAGTTTTTTATTTATTTAATTATGAGATATGCGCTGTGCGGAAGTAGAAGATCGAAATCAATTAAAGAATTAAAAGAAGTAAGATAGTTTACAAGTAATATACTCTCATAATTAAATCAATAATATTAATAGCTAAAACAAAATATAATTCAAATTATTTAAAAATTAACAACAATAACTTATTTTATGTGAAGTCGTTTCTAAGAGAAAAATTACCTTCACTGTGTTCTAAACCATGGCATTACTTTGAGCACTACACTTACGGTATTCTAATTTAGAATATGTGCTCAAAGTAATCTTAATTACACGTTTTATTTTACAATTATGTAAAGTAAGAAAAATCAGTAAAACAAATAAAATTTTTGTTTTCAGTATTTAATAAAATTTTATATTCAGAATTTGAGTTTAAGAGTTTGGATTAAATTGAATAATTTTGTGGTTTATGGTGTTTATCTTTGATACTATGATTCTACCATTTTAGATCTGAACCCAAAAAAAGGTGAAAAATAATATGATAGATCATTCAAATTGGATTCTTAATCTATCAGCAAACAAGAAACGAAGTTCTTGGCAAAGCATGTGATTTGTGCAGCTTTTGCCTGAAAAACCAGCACCCCATGAACTCATTTACTCCATAAAATAACTGCAACACATTATCCACAGTAAAAAGCAATCAATCCCCACCAAAATCCGCTTTCTAATGGTGCTTAAAGGCCCTGTTAGGAGGTTAATCATTGCTTTCAGTACACTAATTACACACGCACACGCCATAAATCAGTTAAAGTGCAAAGATTTTGGAGTTAAAATTGAAGACAGGGAAATATGCATGTCGGTTCATGATGACATAAGCTTAGATTGGAGGCTTTTTCATGATATTGATAATTGAATCTGAGAGGCTAGCTGTGTCTTATTCTGCATCGAGAACCAGGTTGGAATTGGAAGCTCTTCTTTCTATCTCTATTCTCTAGTCTTTTTCACACAACCAGCCATTTCTTTCAACTTCCATTCACCATAACCAAACTACAAGCACAAACCACTACTAACTACATCACACATCTCTCTCTTTTTCTCTCTCTGTCCCTTACCACTTCCTCACTATAATATTATTCTTTTTATCTGGAACACTCTTCTCCACCACCATCCATCTCATTCTTCTTCTTCTATAGACCATGTTTGTGATTTTTGTATTCACTGAGTTCATTGTGAAGTGGTGAATTAAAGAGTTTGAAATCTGCTTTTGATGGTGTTTCAGTCTCATTCTGGATCACTGAGCTGATTCTCTTAATGTCAAGATAAAAAGAAACAACAAAGGTTTGATCTTTAATCACCCGGAGCAATTGGGCACATTTTCAATGAATTTGGCTTTGAAATTTTGCTATTGGGTATGAGTGGTAGTTTCAGATTTTTAGCATAGGTTGAGAACATGAACAGAAGGTCGAATTCCAATTCAATAGTGCATGAAAAAGTAATTGGAGTTTGGTAAATTCAGAAGTCAGAAAAGGGTACATCCACGCCATTTGTGTTTGAAAAACAGTTTGCACAGTAATAGCCCAAGGTCATTTTTTTATTATTAAAGTGAATTTCTTCACAAACTTTGGCTTCGGTTTCAATGAGATGAAAAAACATGACGCAGATCAGTTTAGGGTGTTAAAAGAGGGTCTGTTAAGAGAAAAGGAAAAAACTGTTTCATAATCCATGATTAGTTATTTGTTCTAAAGTCCATTGTCTCTCCCTTTGTTGGCGTATTGGATTTGATTTGATATTTGTTCTTGTCTTTTTTTATCATTATTTGGTGGATTCTGACTTTTTTCTGCATTGAATGAGAAGGTAGATGATGCAGGGAAGCTCGAGAATTGCAAATAAAAGTGGAAAAGCCTCAAGCAGAGAAAGAAAATTGGCTTTGAAACAAGATGTAATGCAATGTCACTGTTTCTGTGCCTTGTTCTTGTTTGGGGTATGACTTTGTGGTCTATTATAGCTGGCAACTGAGCTGAATTCTCCAAGTTTTCAGGTGGATAGGTTGAAGAAGAAGCTTAGGCAGGAAGAGAACATTCATAGAGCATTGGAAAGAGCTTTCAACAGGCCATTGGGAGCTTTGCCTCGTCTTCCCCCATATCTCCCTCCATATGTTAGTATATGAATTTCTCCAACCCTTTTTAGTGTTTTGATATGTTAGAAAGATGGAATTTGAGTGTTGAACTTTGATGTTCAAAACTACATACAGATACTAGCTCTTCTGGCTGAAGTGGCGGTTCTGGAAGAGGAAATTGTGAGGCTTGAAGAGAAGGTTGTGCATTTCAGACAGGATTTGTACCAGGAAGCTGTTTACATGTCATCTTCTATGAGGAAACTTGAACATTCAGTTTCAGCTCCTCCAAACAAGTCAAACTCAACAATGGATAGTCCCAAATTGGAAAATTTGAAGTTTCAATCCCAAAAAGTTGGTAATTCAACATCAGCAACTAGGCCTACCACAACTCTCACAGGTGAGAAACTCAATTATGTTTCACTAGTTCTGATTAATTAATTGCTGCTTCAGTTTGTGAAAAAAAGATTATCAGAGTTCCACATTTTTTTGTATTGCCAGAGGACAATGAGAATCAATCATTTAGTAATTCTTCCAAGAGCAGGAACCAATCATCCAACCATATGAACAAATATCCAATCAAAAAACTTCACAATAAATCGCCTCAGAAAAGGTTGGATCATCCAAAAATAAAGGTGTGTCATGATTCGTAAACTTCAGAAGTAATTTTAAGTTGTTGGATATCGTGATATAGCTAGAAGATGAAATTGAAGAATTATTTTAGTCAATGAATGTGAGCTTTCACAATGTGCAGCAAGAGCCAAGGTTGAACAGCCAGCAAATTGCAGATTTGAGAAACCATAGTCCACATAAAAGTTCACCAGAAGCTGAGAGACCAAATATAATTTCGGAAAATATTGTGAAGTGCTTATCAAGCATTCTCTTGAGAATGAGTGCTGTGAAGAATCCAGGTTCTGCATGTGACATTCCACACTTGTGGGATCTAAAACCTAAGAAGTGTGATGAAGGAACAGAGTTTGGGGATCCATATGGCATCTGTTTGGAATTTGGGAAGAGGGATATCGGTCCATACAAGCAATTATGTGCAATCGATGCTAAATCTTTCAATCCAAAACGAACTGCAAATACTTTGTTTTTACTACATCGTTTGAAGTATGTAACATTTTTCTATTTACGTTCAAATACTGTGTATACTTTTTCCATGACATTAATTTGTGATTATTTGTGAAATTAGAAGTTTTAGTTTTTTGACTCTGGAAAATTTGCAGACTTCTTTTCAGGAAACTAGCCTCTGTCAACCTAGAAAACCTCAATCATCAGGAGAAGCTCGCATTCTGGATAAACATCTACAACTCCTGTATGATGAATGTATGTTAATTATGTTCGTTACAACAACACTTAGTGTAATCTGTGTCCGAAAGTTTTTTTTCCTACACAATTTGCATATCTTTCCTCAATGATCTTAAGTGGTGAACTTAATTACCTTCTCAAACCATAATATATGATGGTACTTTAGTTTTACTTTGCTTCAGGCATTCATAGAAAATGGCATACCAGAATGTCCTGAAATGGCTGTTGCACTGATGCGGAAGGTATACTATGGACAACTAGAGTAGTTTTTGTTTCTTATTTTGCTTGTTCTTTCAGTTTAGTACAACATAGCATAAGTGTGTTCTCAACAATTTATGTTGTTTTCTTGTTACTCAGGCAACAATAAATGTGGGTGGACACGTGCTAAGTGCAACAACCATAGAGCATTTCATTCTTAGACTTCCTTATCATCGGAGATTTGTAAGTGTTGTCCATTTCAACTCTAGCTTTTTCATGGATGAGAATAAAGAGTTAACCACCAAATTTTCAAGCAGACATTTTCCAAGGGAACAAAAAATCATGAAATGACATTAAGAAGCATGTATGGACTGGAACTGTCAGAACCCCTAGTGACATTTGCTCTCTCTTGTGGAACATGGTCCTCTCCTGCTGTAAGTAGATCAGTAGTTTATGCAGAATTATGTAATCTTTCATAGCCCCACATTTGGTGCTGTTCATTTATGATTAACATTTTGTCTCTTTGCATCATTAGACATTTGAAAACAAGATTAATTTCCATGCATTGTTAACGTAGAAGTCTTTTTTTACTTACCATTCAATAACCAAGTTGTTTGCCATTAGGTGGGGTTGGCAACATGCATCAAACGATGCCATAGAATCATGTTGTTAATCATGTCAAGATTTGACAACTCAATCCCCCTTTTCAATGTATCTATTTATGGATGTGTCATGAACATGAACTATGCCAAATGCAGGTGAGAGTTTACACGGCATCCCAGGTTGAGAATGAACTGGAAGTGGCCAAAAGAGAGTTCTTGCAGGCAGCAATTGGATTTTCAACTTCAAAGTTTGCTGTCCCTAAGTTACTGGATTGGTATTTGCTGAACTTTGCCAAAGACTTGGAATCATTGCTGGACTGGATCTGCCTCCAGTTACCAAGTGAACTGGGGAAACAAGCCATAAAACTCCTAGAGGAAAGAAAAACTGAGCCCCTCTCACAATTTGTACAAATAGTGCCATATGAGTTCAGCTTTAGATACTTGATATGCACATAATTTCACTTCAGTTCCATATACAACTGTAGATCATACATAGAGAAAACCTTTGGGTAGAAATGTTCAGATTCCTTCTTAACTAAAAGTGAATAAAACAATCACTGTATAAGCTATGGAATTTGAACTATGCAAGTGTGAAGCTTTTCCACAAAAGCTACTAGTCCATTCCAATTAAATTTGAGTCAATGTTAAACCAATATGATATATCACATAAAACTAGAAGGGTCATAGTGGGACCAAATTTAAACCCCCAGTTGAATGTTCTCTCCCTTCAAACTCTTATTTTTTGTGGGCAAGCAAAGGTTGATCTGTGACTACATTGAAAGACAGATAAAGCTATGAGGGTCTACATTAAACCGAATCTGTTACATGTCAATCAATGAACAAAGGTGCGTTCGCATGTACCGAAGATTATGGAGTTGTCCAACATCAAAACCACTGTGCACACGCATTGTGGTCCATTTCATGGCAGGGTAGTTTTGGTGAGGCAGAAGAGTGATCTTCAATTAATGAGTATACTTGATACTACTGTAAAGTGCTCTAAATGCAGTTCCATTATGGCATTCAGCAGGCTTTGATTGGTTGGTAGCAGCAAGCATCCTTTGCCACATAAAAGATGAATCATTTACTAAGTTTTCTCTTTGTATTCTTGCGTTGCCAACTACCAAGAGAACCCCTACAAGATGACCAGATTTGGATTCCTTAAGATTTAACTGGTCCATACCCACATGCTTAAGAAGGAACCAGAACCAGACCACTTCTCTTTATCTTCTATGAAAACTTTTCTGTCAAGTTGTAGTCATAAACCAAACCGTATTTTTTGTTTCTGCTTCACACTGGTCCCCTAGTTTTATATATACACACACACATGTTCATACGAAAGAATCAAAATTCAGAAACCAAGAGTTTTTAACATAAAGTTAGAGTAGGAAAGTTATAGTATAGTTTTGGATTCTTCAAAATGCTGTTTTCAAGTTGAATATTCAATGGATGTGAGAATGAGAGAGTTTTTTAGATTGATTGTCGTGCAAAAATTCTAAAATTGGCCAAAATAATATTGGTGAAAAATATTGGCATTCTTCATTAAAATACATCATCATTTAACAGTGATTTTTTTCAATGGTGGTAGAGTGGCTAATTTAAACACTAATTATAGGAGAAATTGTACTTACACTTTTAAAATCAGCATTTTATCTTTTTTATATTTTTAATAAATTTGCACTCACACCCCCTATACTTTTAAAATAGAAATACACATTTTTATGTCTTTTTTTAAAATTGTATTTATCTTTCTTATGTTTTTAATAATGTAATAATCATTTTTTTTATTTTTGTTTACAAAAATATTTGATTTTATATTTTAAAATTCTAATTTTAACTTTTTATAATTTCTCATTTAAGTTTTGATCAATGTGGTACTTTTAAATAAATTAAATAAAGTGATTATTAATTTACTAAAAATATAAAAAAAGTGAATATTTATTATAAAACTGAAAGGGATGTGAATGTCATTTTATCAAAAAATACAGAAGATATAAATCCTTATTTTAAAACTAGTGAATTAAAATTGCATTTAGCATAATATTAGAGAGATAAATGTAATTTCATATTCGAGAGATAAGTATATTTCTCCTTAATATATGTGTACTAGATTTTATCTCCTAGCAAAAATTAGACAATGATGAAATGAAATTTTGTTGGGAATGGCCATTTATCTTCTTATATTGCTTAGCAACCATCAAACTTAAGAAAACCTTGCAAAAGTAACAATCCGTTTATGATCTTTGTAACCAAAGCATCCATAACTTAAAGGTATTTATTTATAGACTAATAACATGATCATTTCTACACTTAAATCTTCTAATATCTTGCATAATCCTTAATTACTTGATCCAATATGTTTACATGTGTTTAGTTGTATAAAGTCATCACGAATCTTTAATCAAATGTACAATAATGGATTCGTGTTTAATATACTTAATTGGTTGGTTAGAATTTATTTGAATATTTAGAACAAAAAATAAACCATACATTGATTACAATATTTACAAGCAAATGATATGTCAAAAGATTTATAAAGACCTCATTTTTAATATTATAAGATATGCAATCATTTACTTTGATTCTTCATCTCTTTTAACTTCATATTATACTAACTTACATTGGAGTTGATGCCACCAATAAGAGTTTTCAGCGTACCCTGTCATTCACCCATTTTAATCTTTAATTCATCATTTTTTAATGTGTAAATCACTTTCCCAGAATCATCAATATGATAAAAAATTTAAAAATATTAAGATGTAATAAATGAAAAAAGAAGAAAGGAAAAAAAATATGAAAATAGTTGAGGCAATCCAAAGTTTACATGTGATAATAGATCTGATGGCAAAGAAAGGAGGAAGAATGTGAGGACCAAAATAAAAAAACTGTTGATTGAGAGATTTTGTGTGCTAATGGAAAATATTATATAGGAAGTTGGTTATGGAGATAGAAGATTATGATTGGATTGAATATAAAGCTTTTTGGACTGTATCATTGATGCTTAAAACCTAACATTGGATGTTATTGTTTAAACATTTACAATTTTAATTTATTTATTTTTTTAAGAAGAGATTTTAATTGTAACTCCTTATTTGTAAAGTAGATCTCGATTATTTATATATTATCAATTAATCTTATCTCTAATTAATATAAATTTAATACTACATAAAAATTTCTAAAAATTGACTTTTAATTTATATGACTACTTTTATACCATAAGAAGTTTATATAATATTTTAAAATTATAACTAATATTTTTTAATTATATTAATATTATTTCATTTTAATATTTTACAAAATAATATAATTTAAATTTATGTCTCATAATAATTATAAATACAAATACATATAAGATAATATGTTTGTTCTAGTCAAAGTCTCTGAAAAATTTATAAAATTCAAATCAGAACCTTCAGTATTAGTTATCTTCTTATTTTAAATACCTTGTTTATAAAAGAACTAGTATTTTTACATGTATAATATATGAGACATGTTTTAAAATTAATATATTTATTACATAAATTTGAGTTGAGGAAAATATAATTGAAATTCAATGTAAGTATTTCAGTTTACAAAATTGAATATTAATAATTTATTACTTTTCCAATAGGAAGGTATATAAGTTATCCATAGACTCTCTAAATAAGATGAAGTGTATGATACAATTGTTTTACACAACATGTCATAATTAACTCAACCAAAATTTAGAATCCAAATCCAAATTCAGCAATAGTTAATAATCTCATTGTCAAAATAATTAATAAAATTTTTTATTTCTATACATGAAAACAAATAAGTTATACATACTCGAAATAAATTTAGTAAGAAATTAAAAAAACTTTAAATGAGTATCATTTGCAATAGTTGTGGTATCTTTACTACACAAATAAATAATTACAATAGTTTTGTGCATGACTTTAATTGTTATTTTCCTTAGTCTGAAATGTTTTTTATTTTGTAATTTAGAATCTCACTTAATATAGATTTGATTTCAATGAATCATATAAAAATAGTTAAAATAATTTGAAATGGATACTTCATTTAAAATATTTGAAATAACAATTATTTCTGTGCTAGTTATTAGATGATGTGAGTGAGCTAGTTGAGGTGAGTGAATAAGTGTGAGATTGATTATTTCAGTTGTTGAAATTCTTCTCTTTAAGTTTAGATTGAGTGAAAGTATCTACAATGATGGACAATATATACCTGTGAAAACGTGTTTTTTATTTATAGAGATGATGGTGGACTTAGTTACTATTTTTATCAAAAATCCACAATTATCAACGTTATTAGTGATACATTGTTACATTATCTTAAATTATGTCAAAATTTAGACTTTTTAGACATCTTCAAATGATAAATTTATTGGTAAAAAATGAGTTCAACCAAAGACCATATATAAAATTTTAAATTTTGAACTGAGTGGAAAATGAAATATAAGATTTGATTCTCATACCGACTTGAAAGAATAGGTTGAGTACAATAAAACAACAAATACTTAAATAACCAAAATTTATGTAATAAAATTATGTCTACCTCTTCTTTAATAAGAAGTGAATACAAATTTTTATTACAAAACTTACCATTATATAACTTTAAATAAAAAGAAATTTAGGATAACATCAGAAGATCATAAAATTTATAAATCTATTCAATAAATAATTGCTAACTTAAGTATAATAGACGAATAAATAAAAATAAATATATTATTATTAGAATAATATTTATATTAAAAAAGTTCCATGTGTCTTTCGTGTTTCTCACATCACTCACCACTTGTCCTTATTCTCCTTATTCTTATTTTTCAGATAAACATTTTGGTGTATCCTGATAATCATTATAAAAATAAAAAGTATATCAAATAGTATGCAACCTTAATCTTAAACAACATTTAGCAATCAAGACTAAAGTTAAATATTAGTAGAGATCATAAGTACATAAACCATAAAATTGAAGTAATATTATATAAAAATTTATGATACGCGTATTATAATAATAATAATAATAATAATAATAATAATATATTATTATTATTATAATTATAATAATAATAAATGTTATCATACTAAACAGCATAGTATAATAAAATAAATACAATAGTTTATCATGTCTATCAAATGAGTCATTAATATGAATTAAGAAATATTTAGTAGATATAACAGTATTGTATTTATATTAAAACGTTTGTATTAAATATGATATTAGTAATTACAAAAACTACTCACAGTGTAATTATTGAATAAGGATGTAATTTTAAAAAATAGCCATTCAGTTTTTGAATTTCTAAAATATTAATTTTTTTAAAAAAATAAAACGTCTATAATTATGAGAAGGATATAGTATATTTATGAATATTAATCCATAAAATAAAAGAGGTGTTATTTTCCTGTTCACGTTCACTTTAATTTATAGGCTCACCTACCGTTTCATAGTGACTAAATTTAAATATATGTTATTTTTTTTTTTAGCAAATGGTACTTGTAATTTTTTTATGTTTTTTTCTGTAAAGTACTCGTTTTTTGGTATGATATATAAATAATTTAATTTTATCGTTATAATTTTTTCAAAAGAATTAACTTAAATGAATAGAATATTACAGAGATTAAACGAAAAACAAATATATTACAAAAAAAATAAACAAAATAAGACAAACTAAATTATAAACAATATTTTTTACAAGGATCATATAACTATTTTTTTTTTATAAAAACCAAAACAAAAGACAACATATTACATAGACAAGAATATATTTAAATTTTAAATTATGATTTGTTTGAACATGTCTCAGTAGTGGTTAGTCTACACCTATAGGAGTGGTCAAAATTAACCTCCGCAATTATTTTTTATGACCGCACGTTCTGTTACACTATAATTTATTATTAGCATTTCAAAATGTGTCCAAAAGAAAATTACATAAGTTGTTGATTTTAAGTTCTTTGCACGTGAAACAACTTTTGCATGATTAATTAATGAAAACTATTTTTATAGTGTGACTTCACAAAACTAGTTTAATTCATTTATGTAATGCGTTTAATTCATTTAAGGGAAATGAATTGAGCATATTATATATATATATATATATATATATATATATATATATATATATATATATTGAATTAGTTTATTTTTCTTTATTTTTTAAAAATATTTCCTTAATATACATAAGCAAATTTCTATTTTCTGTGTGTTAGTATAATTTGTTTATTTTAAAAACAAGTAGTTTTCGATTTTTGAAAAAACAATTATATCTTTTGTTTTGACAATCAGTGTTTTTTCATTTGTGTTTGTCATAAAAAAGTGAAAAAGGTCAAAAGGAATAAACAACACACCCCAAGATTGGTGCAATAGGTGGACCTTCACTTTTTAGTCAAACAAAACCCCCTTTGGGTTTTCCAAGTCATAAGGTATTTCATTATGATATATTCTTTAGTTTTATTAAAATATTTTTCGAAAAGTATCTTTTAAAAAACTTGTTTTCATAATATATTAAGTTACAACACATTTCTAAAAATATTTTTCATAACACAAATTATTTGTTATGTATTGATATATTCTTGTTTTCAATTTGTTTAATTAACCTAAATTAATTTATTATAATTCCTTGAAAATTATAATCAATCCATCACATGATAGTTCAAGAGTTTTTAAATATATCAAATCAAAATCAATCTATTCTTATTATTAATTTAAGTTAGGTGTTTTTTTTTTCAATATTTTATGTTCTCAAGCATTACTGACAGTAAAGAATAATACAATTTAAATAACTCTTTGATAAGTTAGTCATTTTTTAATGAAGAAAAATTTCAAAAAGTAAAAATCGATTTGAGATGAATGTTTGAAAATATATTTTCCAAATATGACTATGAGAATTTCTAAATTTATTTTGGTTGTCAAAAGTTATGTAAATCATTTATAATAATTTTATTGGGTCCAAATACTTCATTCCTTCCATTTTAAGTGCCATTTAGGATTTCTTTTAAGGAAAAAAAATTTCAATAATTTTTTTATTTTGGTAAAATATTTATAAGGATTTTTATTTTTACATCACAATTTGTAATTAAAGATTAGGTATGTGTGTGTGTGTGTGTATATATATATATATATATATATATATATATATATATATATATATATATATATATATATATATATATAAGTGAAAAAAAACAATATAATTAATATTGTATTAAACTTTGAAAAAAACAGTTAAATAAAAACAAAATTATTTCAAAGATACAACACTTTAAAAGCAACTAATGGAGTAAAAAAATATTAATGAGTTTTCTTATCTTTACAATTTCCATTCTATGACATTATCTTATCAAACATTATCGCTTAATCTTATTTTATTTTTTTCTTCCAATTTCAACAAATTATCAAAATTATTTTATTTATTAATAACAATAAATTGAAATAACTTTTTTAGACAATAAAAATCCAAAATACTAAAATATATACGTTTAATAATTCTAGTTAAAAACAGGATTATCTGACCCAAAAACAATCAATGTTCATTTTTTTCCTAAACAGTAGCTTCGTAAAAGTACTTTTCAGAATATGTTGAAATTTTTACACATTCTATAAGATTTATACTTTCTGAAAAGTATATTTTCAGAATGAGTTGTCATTTTAATACTCCTGAAAATTATTTTCTAAAATGTGTTAAATTTTAGAAAGTATTTTCTGAAACCTGTTGGAATTTTATTTGTTTTACAAAAATTCTGAAAAAAGGTATTTTCAAAAATATATATAGTAATAAAATCTAGAAGTGTAAAGAAAAGGTGTAATGGTGTAAATTGAGAAAGCCCAATTAGTTCCTCAAAGGCCGCAATACCCGCATGCTACCCCGTTTTAGATCAATAAATTATGAGCAAGTCCAATCGTTGACTTTGACTTGAACCATTCCACCAAACACAATTGCACAACAACTCATAATTTATATCATCAATATTTTAAACTTTATACTAATTGTTGTTACCCCCACCTTCTTCATTTTATATTTCATGCAATAAAATAATCTCATTTTTGAAAAACTCAGTTTCTTTTTCAAAGTTAAGAATGAAAAAGTCTCTTAAAATTAAGTCTAGAAACTATAACTTTGTGTGTTGACATTCTAATTTCCTCATTTGAAAATAAACATTAGGGGTTTGATGAAGATTTCACTTGCATTGGGGTTATTACTTTATTACTTACTTTCTTAGTAGATAAGATATAATTTTTGTTTTGCACTAAGTGCAAGTAAAGTTCAATTCTAGAAGGCTTGTTGTGCTGAACAAGTCTTGTTGAAGCATTAACCACATGTTTGTGAGCCCTAAGGTGGCAACGATATTGTCAAAAGCAACACGCCACACAACACTAACTAATACATAAAAAACAATAAGCTTTCAATATATTTTTATCTCATATACTTTTAATTACTTTCAGCAAGAATATTTTTTATTACTATATCATTAAGTCTTTATCATCAAAATGAGACACTTATTTTCTCATGCAAATCCACATTGCAGTCTATTTCAAGTATTCATTCATAATATAAAAAAAAATGCTCATCACATCCGTATCTTTGTATTTTATATTCTTAGCCAGGAATTTCACAATCATCCTCATCAATCATTATCCAAATTCCATGAAATAGAAGACAACCTTTAAAAAAATAAATATAAGTTTTCTATTTTGTAATTATTTATTTAATTATTTTCTATTCATGTTGAATTGGCAAGTACTTCTAGATTATCAGAAATTATAAGACACCCCTACCCTTACCGTCACCAAAAGGACAACATATAATCCATTTTGTTTTTTATTACTTAATAGCAGCTCCCAATTGACCAAGTTAAGGGTAGTCACGTAAATTAACCACAAATTTGCCTTAACAACCAATTGAAAACTGCCCAATAATGTTATACACCCACACACGTGTTCATAAATAATACATTAGAAATTATAAATTAGAAATACCTTCACATCAAAATCTTCTCGAAGCACGCAATGCGATCGATAACAACAACTTTTCTTAAACATTTTTTCTGTTTACTAAAATTCCACGTAAATTTCGTCACTACAATATATGAGACTAGTACATACAAGATTTATTGGATAATGTTTCTAATATATTTTATCATTGAACGACGTTTATAATCTTGGTTGGTGAAATAGTATTTTGCTAAATGATGTTGTTAAATACATTTCATTTACTTAAACGTGCACATGAATTAAATAATCGAGCCACCCAACTGAATCCTTTGTCTCCACGTAAATTTGCCATGCTTAATTATTAATTATATATGAGTTTTTAGCAAGAACTACAAGGTAAACACCGTTACATAGATGCTTACCAAACCAAACCATATAAAATTCAGCCATGTGGGTCAACAATTTTGGGTATTAATTGCTTATATTTTTCTCCACGCACGATTTTGTATCACAGCTAGCACCAAATGAGACACAATTTTGACATAAAGAAAACCAAACGGTATTAAAAGGCGGCTAAATTAACGTATGACACAACAAAATGGTCAACAAAGCAAACTCCAACCCTAATTTTCCCACACAAAATGATCTTTCTTCTCACCTTCCTCCACTCACCCCATGTCTTATATAAATACCAATATCTCTCACACAAACTTTTTGATACAAACCCAAGACACAAACAAACACAAAGTCACAACTAGTTCTAAAGTTTGAGATTAGGTTAAGGGAGCTTGGATTGAAGAAAGATATGGAAGTGGTGATACAAAGTCCCAGTAGTCCAACTATGGATAATTTCGATTTTGGAAGCAACATGGGTTCGATCTATCACAGTGTTCCTTCTTCACCAAAAGGGTTTGGAAATTACTTCTTGAGTGCGCCCACAAGTCCTTCTAGGTTGTCTCAATTATACTCGGAGTTTGAATATTTTTCATCCACTGATACCTCTTCATTCGAAGCCGCCAATAAAGTTCACGATGATGAAGACAAAGATGATTACAGTTTTGCGTTTTCCGTGAGTTCTGAATCCGACAAGCCATCTCGTTCAGCCGAAGAGCTCTTCGACGGCGGAAAAATCAAACCTTTGAACGAATCTCGTGACCCCAAAAGGGAAGAAATAAGAGGAAGAGGAAAAGAGAAGTTGTCATCGAACTCGGGTCGTAGGGTGACACGATCACACTCTCCTTATAGATGGGAAGCGGAAAAGCCACAAAAAGAAACACAACAACAGCAACAACAACCTAGGAGCAACAAAGAGGAATCGAGTGTCTTGTCCTCGAGCTCTTCTTCAAAGGGTTCAAAGAGGTGGTGGCTGAGGGACCTTTTGCTGTTCCGAAGTGCTTCTGAAGGGAGAGGATCGAGCAAGGACCCTTTGAAGAAGTACTATAAGAAGAATGGTAACGAGGAAGTTAAAGGGTCGTCGAGTTTCAGATCCTCGGATTCGTCGAGGAGAAAGGGACAAGTTTCAGCACATGAGTTGCACTATGCCATGAAGAGAGCAGAGTCAGAGGATATGAAGAAGAGAACCTTTTTGCCTTACAAACAAGGGATTCTCGGAAGATTGGCTGGTTTTGGAATCTAGCTATGATCAAGTTTCTTGGATCTTCGTATTTTTATTTTCCTAAAAAATGTGAAATTCTTTTGTTGAAAATTGTAATATGATAAGTGGGGTTTAAGTTGTGTGAACCCAATCATTTCTCTTTTCTTTTTTGTATAGATAGTTATAAACGATGTGAGTTGCAATTTGCAAATCACCACGGTCAATTTCATATACATTTACTTCATCAATATAGAACAAAAGTACCATATAGTTCCAAATATATATGTTTTGAGTATATGGAAAAAGACTCTGAGTATAGAACATAATTTAATCGCACTAAAAAAAACTAATGATTTTAACCAGAGTTACCAAATGAGTTGGTTTGAATTAGTTAAACAATTCTAATTAATATGAAAGAGGACTTGGGCGTCGCTGGAATCCTTACAAGTTGGGTATTAAATGGCCCATTGGATTGAGCTGAAATTGACCTGGTTAATTTTTTTTATATAAATTTTGAAATAAATAATAATATCGGCTAAATTTGTCTTTTTATTGTATACATGTTCCTTCCATTTGAGGTATTAATAACAGTCTAATATTTGATTATATGTTACAGCACGAGGACTTGGAATCAAAATCAATTTTGAGTTATGTGAGCGTTGGAGTGCTTAACTTTTGGTAATATGTATAAGACCATGAAAAAATCTTGATTAACTATCTCCAATAAGACCTTGGAAGCAAGAACAAATATCGAAATCAATTTGGTCATTGGATAATCAAGTTCAACTATAAACTTAAATATTTTTCATCTCAAACAGCTATGACTATCTGTAACCAAATTAACGAAAAAAATAACTACTTTCTAAGGATTGCAATTATGTGAGAAACTAGATGTAAAAAAGAAATAGTTCAAACCTAAATCAGGAAAAAGGCGAACTAGATTCATAGAGTTATTAATAGCATTAGATACCACTAATTCAAGCTCATTAATTTTGAATAAATAAGTCTTTAATTGACTGTCCCCAAAGGAAAAGATACCTAAGAAAGCAAAATAGTTTGTGATTCTACTTCTAACACCAACTTCCATATCTGACTCACTTTTAAACTATAATAGACATAATTTCAACTCCAAAAAAGATCAAATTTATTGTAACATACGTGGTAACATGATTAATTCATATAAGCATATACGTGGAGTTAACTATTTAATTTTTACAAGTTAAATGATTTAATATAAATATTAAATAATGAATACTGAATAAATTATAAAATATATTAAAATAAAATAAAATATCTGTATAACTTGAAACAAATTAACTAATCAAATTGTTGTACCTTTAAGATCATAAAATATTGAATAATAAATTAAAATTGTTCATAATTTAAATATAAGGATTAAATTGAGCAATCATAAAGGTAAAATTTGTTAGGACAATAAATTTATGAGATAAAAATACAATTATATCATAGAAAAATTATATTATAATAATCAAATTTGAATTTATAATTAATTTTCTGTTTAAACTTATATTTCCAAACATAAATTAACATATCATTAACCTTGTGTCATATTGACAGATAAAGTTAGATTATTTTACAAGTGTTGTGGAAAGCATATTTCAAACACTTTCTTTACATGATGACTTCATTTGTTTATGTTATTACTAATGTTCCTTAACTTTGGATATTATAATACTCAAAATTTCTATTATGTAGAGATTGTGTGTGGGAGCTAAGTTAAGATTTTTGGACCATACTATATTCATTCTATTTGTCACCCCCACTTAAATTTGGGCATCACACATGAAAAACGTGTTTCACACAACATAAAACTTCTTACATTTAATATTGTGGAGACACTTTGCTAATGGAACTGCTATTTCTCTCCCAAACTCATTACTAGAAACAAATAATCACGAACCCTAAACAACAATAATTACATCACATCATCAAAAAAAAATTATTTATTATTTAACATGACTGAATATATATTATTATATATCCGGACATCATGACATTTAGATATGATTGAATAGATATAATAATTAAAAATTAATCAATTAGAGAATGAATAACTTTAGCATATTTGTAATGAATAATAGTTTAACTTTAAGATTCTCTAAACTCTACTAACATGATCCATTTTGAAGAACAGTGAAGCACCGTCAAGTGTTAGAACACCTGAAATTGAGTGGGACCAATGCACCTAGCAAAGGGTTTGCAAGGGGACACCATGGTTCCACCGTCATGCCAAAATTGAAATGAAATTGTTTTCTTTTTTGCTCTTTTCTGAAAATAAACATAAGCACACCAATTCAAATCCAACACAATAAGCTACAACTACAATAACTCTTTTGTTCCTTCCAAAATCAGGATCACATGTTGTCTTCTGCTTTTGTACGTGTGAACAGTATGACCACAAGTTGTATTGTATCCTAACAGTACACTTTATCATAAATTTTACATGAAAAGTTCTCTTTTATGTATTCAAAAGATATCTTCATCACAAACTAAAATTTCGTTAACTCAGACAGTAAAAGGATGATTGTTTTCTTTTATATTGTTCATGTCGGTTTATATATAATTTATAACATAACAATATAATAAATTAACATAATGATATAATAAGATAATGATATATGATACATTGTTAATGCTAAGACAGTAATATAATATATATTAGTTATTACAACATTATTTGAAGTGGGAGGTTTGTGATTATTGAGAATTTCATGATAATCTTCAACAAAACTAATATGATAAAGTAAATATGTAAAATTTTCTTGAGAGCATCCATCTATTTCTCTATCATCTTGAGAGCATCCATCTAAATATGAATAAATAAGCAAATATGTTGAACAATGTAAGAAATGTTAAGTCTTGTGAAAATAAGATATTACTGGACATTAGGTCTTGCAACTATTATCAAGATTAGTTAGTATGTTCTATCATTTTTTAGTATACTTTCTTTGAAATAAAAATACACAGGACAAGTAACAACTATTCCTATTCCCAAGAGATAGCTTATTGACCCTTAATCAAATTCTTTTATTGTAAATTCATAGTTAAGATGAGTCCAGGTTAAAAATTATTATTTTAAGGTTTTATAACAGAAGTAATGTAAAAAATTCTTATATAAATTGCTTATAACTCATTAATAAAATCTTTTTCATATATCTCTTTTAAAATATTTCTAATAATTAATTTAAAGATATTATATATAATAAAAGACTTCATATACAATAAGTGATTATCATGTTGTACAACATAACAAGAAAGACATGAGACATGAGATAGAAAAGTTATTTCATGAGAAAAAATGTTATTAAGTAATTTTGAAAAAGATAAATTATCTTTAGGTTATATTATAAGAATAGATTATATTATAAGAGTTTTGAAAGATACGAGAAACATGTAATATTGTATAGGAGTTTTGGAATATACGAGAAACATATAATATTGAATATGTCATATTTTATATTTAATATTAAATTATGTGTGTAGTATCATCTCTTTCAGATGACTTTGTATGTTGAGAGTATATTTTGTTTCATATTTAGTATTAATTTATATGTGTAGTATCATTGTTGAGATGATTTTGTATGATGAGAATATATGTTATTTAAATATTTTTGAGATCCATTACCTTGAATTTTTATTTTGTTTTTTCTATACTCATTTATGTTTATATTAAGGTTGAAGTTCTCCTAAAATATATCCATTTAATTATTTATTATTATTATTATTATTATTATTATTATTATTATTATTATTTTAGCCCATCTATTAATTTATAATTTTATACTAAAACAAATATTTTAAGAAATTTTACTTATTAGATAGATCTCTCACTTAATTCAAAGTTTAAATTATTAAGTTAGTGTTAAAAAATATATTATATGATATTTTGTTAGTAATAAGTCATGTGGTTACAACCAAACAGAAGTTAAGCTATAAGCTATGATTGTTTGTGTCATAAAATGTTGAAATATAAAAGTTGCATATTACATGCAGAGTTTGGTCTCTAGATAAAGGCCTCTGAATCACCTTTTTAATCTAAATTTTTTGGTAAATTTTTAATATGTATTTTTTATATTTGATTTGCATAATCCATGAATTAAACGAGTTTTACTCATGAACTTTATAGATTACCTACAAGCTACATCACTAAGCCTAATTTAACTCAAGATTCAGTTTTTCTTATGTCTAATAGTTATGTATTATTTAATGTATTAAGTAATATTGTTATGTAAATTCACCCATCTATTATTGCCACAACCCAAACCATTTTGGCTAAGATACTTGTGGGTTGTTCTTCCAAGTTCAAACAGTGTATGATCTTGAAATAAAATTTGGAAATGTTTAACCACAATTTTCTACACTTTTTATAGCATCTCTTTTTGAAACTATATCAGTGAAGGTATCAATCTTCAGTTTCTCGATATCATTCTTTAAATTTGTATACATTTTATTAAACAATAAACAAATATAAAAATAAAGAAAGAGAATTATTATATATTACATTTTCAATTCCTAGTATATTAAATTGTTTGCATGAAGGATATTACTAAAAAATATGCTATTATAATTATTTTTAACTATGATTATATTGATAGTGGTTTCCTCTAAAGTGATGGCTGATGATGCACTTGCAACTATTGACTAGAAAATTAATAATTAACATTTATGACATCAAATATGTATTTATTAAAGTCTAAAATTAATACAAACCCTATCGAACCTTTTAAGGATTATATTTAACATAGATTATGCAATATTACATTTCACTTCATAAATTTTAGAGTGAATAGTGAAATAAATATTATTAGGCTTTTTTTATAAAAAAAAATCACATTGCTTTCTTCTTTTAAGATTTGGTAATGAATAATACTATTGAATGCATAATTCTAAATCAATTTATTAAGAGACTTAAATCTTTATCATGCAAGTACAGAAAAGTTATTCTCAAACCCAGGGTATTAATTAACATTATCACCAACATGTACGTTGCCTTGTTTGACACTAGAAACAGATATAATAATGGGAGACAGAAGAGTTGAAATATATTGAGAGAAGATATGTAGGTTGTTTGTAAGATTATAATGAAATGAATTTTTTTTTATTAATTTGATAAAATAACCTTATCCTAAAATGTGATGAAATATTTTTTTTTATATTTTTTTTAATTAAATAACATTTTTTTTCACTTTTTCCCGTTTATCTATTTTTTTCTGCCAAATGGATCATTACGTAAAACATAAATTTTATGCTGAGTTGATTTTTTTTTTTTTTTACGAGTTCAA
>Ga0209700_102398_pt1 | contig 38032 bp, 25 predicted proteins | sample SiratroredBW_FD_187528 | JGI IMG/M metagenome (GOLD analysis project Ga0209700, IMG submission 187528) | Root nodule microbial communities of legume samples collected from California, USA - Siratro red BW (SPAdes) (version 2) | ecosystem: Host-associated > Plants > Roots > Nodule | place: USA...
TTTTTTTTTTTTTTTAAATAATTTAAAGAACTAAATCAAACTTTTAAAAACCAAAATAAATACAATAGGCAAATTAAAAGATTAAACTATAATCTAACCTTTTGAAAATTTATAATAAAAAGTCATATTAGAATTTCTTATACAATTATCCCAATTCAATAACAAAAAGATATTAATTAATCTAAACTAAACTTATTATTGTCAATGATGTAAATACTTTTATTTATTTTAAAATGAATAAAAAATATTCCATAGTACATTAATAGTCTAATAATATAATGTAAGTAAACTAAGTCATAGTCAAATTTACTATAAAATTTGATTATTACATTATTAAAGAAAGAAGGTAGCACACTTTCACTGTCAATTTTAACCTCTTGTCTAATTAAACTACCAATTAGTATCACAAGTTTGCTATGAGCCATCTTTTGATGTGGATGCTGGATCCAATAGAAAACATAATTAAAATTATTTGAATTAAGAGATATTTAAGTAAAAGTCATATTACTAATTTCTAATTATTAATTATTCTACTTATTAATAAGAGTAAATAGCTATTTTTGTTTTCTAATTTATCCAATTTTATTTTACCATTTAAATTTTGAAAAAAATAAAACAACATTACATCTTCATAAATTGTAATAATAATAATTATAATAATAATAATTTGGTTTTGGCGTAGGCTCACAGCAATGGTCAAGTCCCAGAAGCCATTCCCTTCCCTTCGCCCAATCGAGATCCTCATTTTTTAACCCTCAAACCCTTCCCTCAATTTCCCTCTTTCTTCCAATTCCCATGTGATTCCCAATCACAGCAAAATCGAATGCTCCTTTTCTTCCTCTAATCCCTTCCAATGAAGCCAGGGAGTGCTGCCAAGTTGATCGTCGACGCTCTGCTTCAGCGCTTCCTCCCTCTCGCACGCCGCCGTATCGAAACCGCTCAAGCGCAGGTATTTCCGTCAACGCCTCTCTTCGCTCTCAAACCGCCTCTCCAATTTCGTCCTTTCGATTAACGGCTGTGATTGCGATTCACCGTAGGATGGCCAATACCTCCGACCGTCTGATCCGGCCTACGAGCAGGTCCTCGATTCCCTCGCAATGGTCGCGCGCCACACTCCCGTTCCTCTCTTGGAAGCTTTGTTGAAATGGAGGGAAAGGTTAGGTCAATTAACTTTTTTTTTTTTTTCTTTTTGTTTTTCACTTCATCTTAATTATGATGTTTAACATAGCTGGTATAGTTTTGTTTAGGCTGAAATGTACTCTTGCTCGTCCTTTCGTAACTTAGGTTTAAAAGGTTTGACTTTGGTTCTAAGGTGTCCGTGACCAAATGGGTTTTACGCCGACGTCTCTCACTGTGTTTGGGTGAAAGTTAAGTTCATCGTAAACTACATTTATGTTAATAGACAAAGAGTGTGCTTGAATGGGTTTCTCCGTATGTCCTTGTAGGAGAATAGAATGAGAAGAGAAATTGACTTGTGTGTATAGTTTGTAAACTAATTTGTAGAAGCTCAAATTTTAGCTCATGCCTAGACTGATTTTATGGAGAGACTTATTTCACCTTTTTTTTTTCTCCTAGAAGTTTTTGTGGAAAAATTTACCCAAAAAAGTTTGTGGAGAAATTTAGTTCATTTTTCTTTTCTTTTTCCGAGAAGTGTTTATGGAAAAATTTACCCAGAATATTTATGGAGAGACTTATTTCTCTTAGTTTGTGCATTGGAGAGTGTGTGTGTCTCCATTTGGAAAGCTTCAAACTGCAATGCAAACTCTTTCAGACTTTACCATGTGTCACCAAGTTAGAGTGTGGCTGGAAACTCATTTGATTGATATCAAGTTTTACACACTTTCAAGGCATAAACGGATAGACATTGTATAATTCAGTTTAGGTTAAAATAAAGTCTTGGTTCTTCATCTTAAGTTTTTGGTTTCATTTTGATTTCGCTTGGTCTAGAGAGTTTTGTTTTTTGGTCTTTTGAAGTGTCTCGCTGAGACTGTATAGGTCATTCTGACAGTCTTTTACACTAATGGTATTAATTTTGCTTGACATGGCAAACATGCCTGTGATGTAACATCTATCACATCCACCTTGGCACGTGTCACCAAGTAAGTGTTTGTGTGTGTGGACTGATGGAGCGGCTCGGTCTGACATAGACACTTTAAAAGACCAAAGTGAAAATCTTTAAACCTAAGGGACCAGACTAAAACAAAAACAATGTGCAAGAGACCAAAAGTGTTTAGTCTTTTGTTTATGATGTGAAACCTTGCTTATACTTGTACATTTCCAACCCTGTTGTAGTTAAATGACTCACTAAAATGATTAACTTTTTACTGTGTAGTGAATCTCCCAAGGGTGCCAATGATGCATCGACATTCCAAAGAAAGGTTTGTGTGCAAGAAGTTTGATAGGTTAATTAATGCTTGTATAATTTTGAGTTTTGGCACATTTGCTGTGGTTTTGTTTTGAGAACAGTGGTCAGTTTGTTTGGAGGTTTATGATAGGATGTTTTTTGTTGATTTCAGCTTGCAGTGGAGTGCATTTTTTGCTCAGCATGCATACGCTTTGTGGAGTGTTGTCCACAAGAAGGACTTACTGGTTTGTATTATGTATATGTTATTGTGTTTCTTTTGTAGTGAACATATGATGTGCATTTATTATTGATTTTTTTTACTTATTGCCGTCATTTTTTTTTTGTTACAGAGAAACTGTGGTCTGGGCTCGAAAATTTTGTTTTCGACTGGTTAATAAATGCCGACAGGTATTTCTGTTGTAGATGGTAATAGGAACACTTTAGTATGTTCATAGTTAATACAAATATTTTCTTAATAAAGTGATTGAACCATTTGCTATGATCGATGTCTGAATTATAAAATATAGGGTTCTCCTATGAATTACTTTTCCACTTTTTTCAGTTCATAATAAGGATGTCAATCTCAGGTTCTTAGTTGCTAAGACTTACAGTATTCAAGATTATGTCATTCTAAATACTCAACAGGTTTAAACTTTTGCTACATTGGTGCTCATGTTTATGTAGAATGCTTTGGTAGTGTGAAAAGAAAGAAAAGTCAGATACATAAACTTATGTTTCTGTCCAATGATAACCATTGCTTCTGGGAAGTTTTCCGAGCGTTAAGATAGTAATTACTGATAATTGGAGTCATTCTAAAACACTGTAGCCTATGATAGATGACACATTCACTCGTGGATCAATCAGTTGGGCGGTGTCCTTGACCAGCTTGAAGAGTTCCTTCTTTTTAGGACTATTTGCACTTTTGGTTCCCTTGGTACCATAAACTCGTGATTTTAGTCTCCCATGTTTCAATTGGGCCTCCTAGGTATCACAAATGTTCGGCTTTAGGCTCTCAAGTTTCAATTGCATCAATTGGGTCTTTCAAGTATCACAATTATGTGATTTTAGTCCTTCCATCACAAATTCATGATAAGTGACATGCACCAGTCAATGCCATGTTAGCATAGTGCAAGTGATGGAGGGAAGAATGACGATAGAATAAAGAATGATTAACATCACTTTTTGTCATTCCAAACTGATGAATGACATTCCGAAAATGCCCAAACCATGTATAGGGTGATTGCTTGAGGCCATATAGAAACTTGTGTAGAAGACATACCATATTAGATGACTCCCCCTTAGCAACTAATGCAGGAGGTTGCTCCATGTAGACTATCAAGGACCTTATGTATAGTTGTGTCCAGTGGTGAATAGTTGCAATGGAAAAGAGAAGTCGAATAGATGTCATTTTGGTTACAAGAGAGAAAGTGTCAATATAATCTTAGTCATAGATTTGTGTGTATCCTTTGGCAACCACTTGAGCTTTATAGTAATTGATGTTACCATTGGTTCTTGTTTTAAGAATATACAACCATCAACACTAACAATTGATTTGACAACCGGAAGAGGAACCAACTCCTAAGTATCACTAATTTGAAGGGCACACATCTCATTTCTGGGTGAGATAAAGCTTCACCTGGAGACTTAGGAATAGGAATAGAAGATAACAAGGACAAACTAGTATATTGTTGGGGTGGGGGGGGGGAGTCTATAATAGCTGAGGTTTGTATAGTGGAAAAAAGTGTTATGTGTAAAACGTGTACCTTTTTGAATAACAATAGACCGATCATTTTTAAATAAGACAGTATCCAAAATGGGAGATGGTGTTGGGTAGGGATAACAAAAAAAATTCATACCTGCGAATATCCATAGGTAAAATCCGTCATGTATACTTGCAGGTAACGAGTACAAGTATTTTAATTACCTGCTTGTTAATGGAGAGGGTACAAGTATCATGGTATCCAACTCGCATATACCCACTACTCATTGTGAGAAAGAAGTGTCCAAATAGTTTCAATAAGATGCCTGCTTTTGCGTTTAGGCCTTCATTTTGTTGAGGAGTATGTGAACACGAAGTTTGATGAAATATACCATTGAATTGCATGAACTGCTGAAATTGGTCAGACGAATATTCACAAGCATTATTACTAGAAAAAGCACATATGGATATACCAAATTGTATTTTAATTTCATTTAAAAATGTTTGAAATACTGAAAACACTTGATATCGATTCTTAGTTAACCAAATCCGAGTACATCTAAAAAATAATCATAAAAAATAGTAACAAAATATTTAAAACCAATGGTAGTACCAATGTTGCAAGCTTGTGTTTGTGAATCATTGACAATAATTATAAAAGACAAATTGGCATAGTACTAAAGTAGGAGAAAAGGGAACAATTAATAGATATGTGATCAATTGAACCAGAGTCAATAACCCAGGGACCAAGAGAAGGAGATGTGAGAGACAAGTAGATGACTTACTAGTGGGTGTCATTGAAGTAGTGGTAGTAGTGGATTGACGTGTCACACATCTTTAGATAAAGTCTTCAAATGTTTATAGATCAGCCGGTAATATAGGAGAAACTGGTGACTACTAAAGATATGGCTAGAAAAGATGGGAGAATCTATTCTGTAGGTCGATGTGATGTTGGAAGACATTTTTTTAATAATACACCTAGTGTTATCAAAAATCTATTATGGCGATGCCATGGCAGAAACCGATGGCGGATTTACAGCTTGCTGCAACATGGTAGTGGCACTATGGCAATGTGGGTTAAGATGGCGAAAAAGGTGGAGAGGCACGCAACTCCCATTTGAAAACAAAGAAGGAAGATGTGTAACGACGCATGAGATAAACCCTAATGTGCTACGGTGCATGAGAGAAACCCTAATGTTCTCTCTTTTCTTATTCTTCTGTTGGGTTATCAACCAAAATGTTCATTTTGTCAGAAGGAGTGGGCTAAACCCGACCCAATGCAAACATTATAATTTAACCTAATACCCTATCCACATTACAACAACCTCTCCTCTGTTCAATCCCAGTGTCGCTTGTCGCTGATGCTGCCGTTTGCCACGTGCCAACGCTTTCGCCGTCGCTAATTGTAATGCTTCCGCCATAACACGTTATGGTTTTTGTTATAATTTTATGAAGGATTTTTGAGGTGTTCAATATCTTCCATTATACGATATCGATAACGTTGAATACAACATATATTTATGATGATAGCATTGATCCACTATTCCTATACTTGTTTATCCATTACATGTAGTTGGAGAGCCATTGTGCATGTCCCATATCTTGCATTGGATCCTTACATTTGACTACACCCACCAGTAGCACCCATGCAAACCTGCATGAAGAGTGGAAGCTAGAGATGAAAGGGCTTCATCTCCCCAAAGTTCTAGGATGAAATGAACTGTTCGAGAGCCCTTTGTATTGAGCTTTTAAGGCTTGAACTCCACTCATTAAATATTCAAGTCCATTATCAAGTTTGAGTTTTTTTTATTTAGCTAAAATGGCTTGAATGAGTAATTAACAGTGGAGTCTGAATAGTTCATGAATAACTACTCATCTGTACCCGAAATTACATGTAAGAATACTTTGAATGTGCTGTTATATCTATTATCATTCAGACTAGAATATGGTGTCTTAGTAACAAAGTATAAAGATTAATAATTAGGTTTTCATAAACTTTTTAACTCTCTTATTCTTCGATGAACTTTGGTGTGAACTTAGTGAACTCTTGTTGCAGGGTTGTTAGCCAAGTTGAATATCCCTCACTGGTTGATCTGAGGGGGCTTCTTCTGGACTTAGTTGCTCAACTTTTAGGTGCTCTGTCCCGTATCAGGTATATCTGATTTGTCAGGGTTGTATTTAAAATTTATCCAGTATGATTGAAAATTATTTGACAATTATATTGTTTACACATTTAATGAATACTTCTTCGTATCAGTCATATACACAATTTTATTGGGCTTGATTGGGTTATTTAGATAACTTATACTTTGAAATCTTATTGATCTTAATTTTTTTCAATGCATAGTTTTCTTCTTTAGGAAAAATGCTGTCTTGTGCCTCTTAAGGGTATGTATTGTTCTCAGTCCTGACAAATGTAGGCCCTTGGTGCTATAGGAGAAATTCAATTGTTTTATGATTTAATTCTTGGTTGTTGCCTTATACCTTTATCATTTTTCTCTGATTTCTTAGTTATGCCTTTAATACTATTTTTGAATAAAACAAGGCAATGTATAGATTCTATACAAAAAGCAAACCACTGGCACTCAAATTCTCTTGAGATGTGTATCTCCTTCTGGCGTGCTCAGTGCTGGTTTTCCTTGTTAGAATACATTTTATTTTTGACTCTATATTGAGATAACTAATGTTCTATCAGGACCTGACATTCATTTGTTGAGTTAGTTGCAGTACCACAACAAAAAGTGTATGGAGATATTTTAGAATCTAGTTATTTACCAATTTAGAAAAATGAATTGTGTACTTCAGTTCTCCATTTCAGGTGGAATTCTGTCTCCCTTAATATTAAAGCTTTGTAAATTTGAGATGATTGACTTTGGTTATGTTTGTTTGTTTAGGGTTTAGGGATTAAAATTTAATGGGTGATTCTGGTTCGGTTATAGTTGGATAGGGACGTTGCTGTTGGGTGATTCTGCTTCAGCCCTTTTTAAGATTGTTCAGTTAGCCATGGTTGATAATATGAATGTTAGCCATAATTGTGTTGCTTTTGTTTCTCAGCAAAAATATGTTTTATTATTTCACGGGATTCCTCTTTCTGTTTTTATAGGTTTAGTTCTGTCACTGAGCGTTTTTTCATGGAACTCAACACCCGTCGAATTGATACTAGTGCTGCTAGAAGTGAGACACTAAGTATAATTAATGGGATGCGCTACCTGAAGCTTGGGGTATGTGTAAAAATTAAATATTTCATGTAAAGTATTAAATGGTACTAGTATTGTTTAAATATAAGCTCCATCTCAGGTTAAAACAGAGGGTGGACTAAATGCATCGGCTTCCTTCGTTGCAAAAGCAAATCCTTTAAACCGTGCTCCTCATAAACGGAAAAGTGAGCTTCATCATGCTCTATGCAATATGCTTTCAAACATCCTAGCACCTCTTGCAGATGGTGGTAAAAGTCAATGGCCACCTTCTGGTGTAGAGCCTGCACTTACATTATGGTATGAAGCTGTTGGACGTATAAGAGTTCAGCTCATGCATTGGATGGATAAACAAAGCAAACACATTGCGGTTGGCTGTTCTCTTACCAATTTCATTATTTTTCCTTGTTTTCTAATGTTAATATTGCTTAAGCTTTTATTTCGTGTTGTCATCTAGGTTGGGTATCCACTGGTAACTCTTCTTTTGTGTCTTGGTGATCCTCAAATATTTCACAACAACTTAAGTCCTCACATGGATCAACTCTACAAACTTCTTAGGGTATGTTTAAATTCAATTCGCACATTATTTGATTACATTTGAATTGTGGCAAGGCAAACAATATACTATGCATTGTAAAATGCTCATGTTTCAGCTAAGTGTTACTGATGATTGCTAAACTTTTTGTGTTAGAAAAAAATGAAATATATTTTTAAAAATTATTTTGTTTCCATTCTTTTGTGGTGGAGATCCTACATTGACTAAAGATATTACCAAATTATAGTCTATAAGGGGATACAAACCTAACCATATAAACTAATTTTGTAAGGTTTAGTTAGGCTTAAGGTTCACTTTCTACGAAACTATCTGCTATCTGATCACTACCGAGTTATCCACAAATATCTAATTTCACACTCAAGCTATCCTGTTCTCAGCTTGAGTGTTGTGTTGGAAATTTTACATTGACTGAGATATAACCAAATTATACTATATAAGTGTATTTAAAACTCACTTTCTAAGTTAAATTATACTATATAATTATATAACTTAGTTTTGAGAGGTTGAGTTAAGCTTAAGATTCACTTTCTAAGACTTTGCTTACTCTCTCTATGTTTCCACGGGAATTCGTATGTTAAATTTACTTTTTTGAGATTAATGTTTTATTTTATTCAATGTGGTGTACCAACATACAAAGTTTCCTTCGATGAATATATTGTAGGGCATGCTCATATCTTCATAATTGAAGTGAGAGAAAACTCAGAAAAAATTTATTGTTTATTTATACTAGCAATCCAACTCATACTAGTGAGTGTGAAAAATTTATAATCTAATAAGAAAAAAGTTCATGCGAAGCTTTTGTATGTTATTTGTAGTCTAATCTTACAAACAACTAGACCAATTTATAGAGTATAGAAGAAGTTACAAGAGTAACTAACTAACGAGTAACTAACTAATGAGTACTAGTGAACTAATGAGTAGCTGACTAATTCATGCTGAGTTGATTGTTAGGACTTGAGCACTATTAGGAAGTGACTTTAAGTTTAACTACTCATTCTCACAAGCTTGTAATGTAATGTTTGTTCTTACTTATATATTGTAAATTGGTCTTATATTTAGTCGATGTGAGATCTTCATTACACTAGCTCACATCAAGGCATGGACATCATATGCGTGAGACTAGATATTTGTGAGTGGTCTGATAACAACCTGGTAACGGGTGGTACGATAAGTCCAACAAACATCGCTAAGATATGTCTTTGATACTAACTTGAGATGAATACAAAAGAATAGAAAATGAATTAGAGAGCTTGATTCCCCTCTTTTAGGTCCTCATATTTATAATGACAATGATAATGACAATGATAGCTTAGATACAATGAATGCGAGGAAAGAGAAAGAATAAGAAAGGTCATATCTAGAAACTAGGTACAACATGAAACACATAATAGCTTTTCAATAAAGTCTATTTAAGATGACAGAGTCCAACCCAAAAGACTAGTCCATTATGTGGGAGAACCACATGTCTTAAATACCACATCAAATACCTCATCATACTCCATGTGAGACTCCTATCATTGCCACTCCTTTTAAGGACTGCTGTCCACAATGACTTCACTCCATGGAGACGTGCTAGCCCTTTTCTGTTTGGTAACTTCACTCATCTATTAGTATTCAGTTTACATCTAAATTCAGCCTATAAGTAGCTTTTTATGTGGCCCAATTCTCAATGAAAGTACCAATTGTTAGGACTTATGCACAAGAAGAAAGTTCAATGCAAAGGACTCGTCCATCAGGTAGGAGAGCCTCAAGGCTTAAGTACCACATCAAGTAGCTCATCATACTCAATGTGGCAACAACCAATCAGCTTACAAAAATAAACTGTCAAGATAACTAACTATTCTGATGTGTCAGAGAGCCAATCAGCTTACATAACAAAGGAGAACTCTAAAACCCTATTACTTCACCACAAACTAAGGATTGTGAAGAACTGGAAACTTTTGAGTTTGACATTGAGATGACTGAACTGAGTTATGGCTTAGTTAGAAAATTAGCAACTTGAGCAGGCACATAAGTGACAGCTAGAGACTTGTTGAGAGCTTTTTCACAAAGAAAATGTCCAGCAGCGCCATATGTTTTGTTATGGAGTGCAGAACAGGACTGACTCAAAGGAATGGTGCTTTGATTGTCCCGGTAGATGGCTGGTGTGGGAATGCTAATTTGAAGCTCATGAAGAAGGGACTGTATCCTTAGAACCTCAGAAGCAGCCATAACTAAGCTCCTTTACTCAGTTTTAGCAGTTGCTGTTGCAACTAAGGTTTGCTTTTTTTGACCATCAAGAAATCAAGTTAGGACCAAAAAATAGATATGCCCATGAAGTGCTCTTCTTTTATCTACTCAGATGCCCAATCAACATGTGAAAAAACTTGTTGGGCTTATCATGTCAGGGACATGATAAGCCTATTATCAAGCCGTTGTCAAACCACCAACAAATATCTAATTCCATGTTTGAAATATTCAATCATCGATTTGAGAGGGTGTGTTGGAGATGCCACATCGACTAGAAATAAAAATCAAATTATAGTATGCAAATCTCACCATACAAGCTAGTTTTGTAAGGTTGAGTTAAACCTCTAAGTCCACTTTCTAAGAATAAATATTATGTATATTGTATTTTAGACTTCGCAACAGAGGTCATCCTGCAATAGTGTTTTGTGGGTTGACAGCTCCTCTATATGGGATTCACTACTTAGCTGTCATAATCTCTGAATCCTGAAAATAATGTTTGCTTGTATTGACAGAATTAACTAGTATAATTAGGTGGCCATGGTAATGGTACTCGTTTGCATTTATTATACACAAATTATTGATCCTTATATATAGGAATTAGCTCTTGAGATAGGAGAAGATATTATTGGACGCTGTATTTATCATACCCAAACTATTGATCCTTATTTATAAGAATTAGCTCGTTTGACTTACAAGAAGATATTATTAGACACTGTAGTAATTGATATTAAGATATTGTAGGGATAGAAAGAGTTATTATTTTATTGTTGTAATTGTTTCTAGGGTGATAGAGTTCTATATAAAGTAAGCTCTGGTACTTGTTTAAAACTAAGAAATTAGAATCAGAATTTCTGTTTTATTCCCCCAAATCTCTTTCAAGTAACTCTATATGCAATAGTTACCGGACATGCATAAGAATACTGAAAAGGGGGGCAGCCAAGTGCAAGAGAGAATCTGTGGAGTGAGAGAAGAAGAGAGGAATAGCTGATGGAAAGTCATCTCATTTGTTAATTCATTGGTCATCTACTAAAGTATATAATTTCATTTAACTATTCAAATAGACAAGCCAAATTTCACGTGAGATACCGACGGATAACCTCTAAAAGCAAGGCTTTTTATTTACCAAAATGATATGATCCATATTAATACTTTATTTACACATGTATTGTAAATATGCCTAATCCGTCTGCCACCATCCTCATTTAGGGTGTCCTGAAATGCATTTAGTCCAAGGAATAGGCAGGTCAGAGAGAAGGGTGGGTAAAATGTCCTTTTCTTTCCCTTAAAAACGCATATAGTTTTTGGCTACTCTTTAACTCCTAATATGTATAAGTGGCCAACTAGAGCTCATAGTTACTTCATTATTTCTGCCCTGTAGGTTTTTTTTCTACTTTTTTTTTTTTTTTTTTCTTTTTTTTTTTTTTTTTTTTAACTATGTTGAGAATCCATTCTCTGGTTGGTCATGCAGGATAAGAATCATCGATTCATGGCTTTAGATTGTCTTCATCGCGTTTTAAGATTTTACCTGAGTGTCCATGCTGCGAACCAGGCCCCAAATCGGATATGGGACAACTTAGACAGTGTAACTTCACAACTTTTAGCAGTTCTAAGAAAAGGATTGCTTACTCAGGATGTTCAACATGATAAACTGGTTGAATTCTGTGTAACTATAGCTGAACATAACCTTGACTTTACCATGAACCATATGATACTAGAATTACTCAAGCAAGACAGTCCTAGTGAAGCAAAGGTTATTGGTCTTCGGGCATTGCTTGCCATTGTCATGTCACCTTCAAGTAAGCATTTTGGTTTGGATATATTTAAAGGTATAATTAATCATATGCCTAGAATAATTGTACACGGTATTGTTTAACTGAAGTACGTGTTTAGAGCTTTATATTCTGGGGTAAAACTCTGACAGTTTTGTGGAATGAGCAGGTCCTGATATTGGCCACTATATTCCAAAAGTGAAAAATGCAATTGAATCTATATTAAGGTCATGCCATAAAACGTATAGTCAAGCACTTTTGACATCATCACGGACCACAATAGGTAATTACTTCTATTATATTCTTGCTGGATTGAAGGTGAGTGCAAAAGCTGAATCAAACCTCAGTATTTTGTGGAGAACATATTTGTTAACTAAGTAATGACTTGTGGATTTATTTTATAAAGAATTTTGCTTTGATCATATTTTATGCGTTTAAAAATCTACTGAAATTTTTTAACTTGTTTTATGATGTACAGATAAGTTTCTTTGTGCATTCAAACTATTGTTTAATAGATTAGTTTTGTAAAGCATATATGAAAGGATGAAGGTGGCGGCATTAATCAATTAAGTATATTTAGCTTTAATAAAAAAATATATTATTATACATTACAATTAACAATAACGTCACAATATTTATTTGATTAACGTTGGAGTGGTATATACAGCACACATTGAACTGCTGAAACTTTTAAGAGAGTTGATTTCTTGATATGGTATATAAAGTGCATATGATCAAATTTTAAGAGTCGAATCCTTACTAGCCAATTAAATTGTGCCACCCATTCTTCACAATTAAATTAACATTTCACTAGGTAAATTGACACTATGCATGGTTTACACTTCAAGCAAGCCTTGGGATATTTTTTGGAGTTGAGTTCTGAGGGAAAGGGAAGACGGTAAAATTTTCACGTTTAATAAATATTCACTAATTTGATAACTTTTCAAAATAAAAGAAGTATAATGATAAATTACTACAAAGTCAATACCCCAATGTTTTGTTTATTTTTATAGACATTATATAATTTTTTTAAAATTAAAAAACAAAAAGTTGTCCTCCATTCTCTTTCCCTCTGAAACATCAACCTGAAGCTTTATGGTTGATTTAGCTCTTGAAAATAACAACAATTGCACAACTTGGATTTACTCGTTTAATTTTTTACATCAATCATGACCTAAGGGCAGTATCCTTGATAGAATGTTAGCATATTTTGTACATGGAGATAGTTTGTCAGCTGTATTCATTGGATCACTTTAAATTGCAAGTGATTCAATTAGTATTCCTTGTTTCTTCAATAATAATCCTAAGCGTACTACTTTTTCACACGATAATTTATATCTTAATCTACAGTTTATATGGTTGGAACTACTCATGCAAAATGAAAAAAGTACAAGAATTTTGAAAGTAGTAACATTTTTTCACCTCTTAGAGTATTATTTTTCTACTCTTATTTTTTGATTGCTTCCTAAATCTTTTATAGTGAAATGAAAGTTGTAACTTAATTCTAGAATTATACATATGTTGCCTTGATAATCTCTTGGTTTTGTGTTTTAAGAATATATTTCTTACTTTTTTCTATGTGTTGTGAAACATTTTCAAAGAGATGTGTACCTTTTTAATTCTGAAAGCATACTTCTTTACAGATGTATATTTGAAGGGTTGCCTTGGCTATTTTACCATTCACGACTAATGTGTTTAGTTACTCAAATATATTTACTGAGATTGGGGAAAATAAATGTTTTTTTTTTCACTTTTTTCTTGATTTCGTGGGCTATATTTTATTATCTGCTTCTCCAATTGTCTTCTGTGACCTTACTACTTTTATGGTAGTTAGCGGAGTCTGTTACAAAAATTTATATGGAGTTTGCTAGGCTTTTACAGCTGATGAGTAGCTAAGCAGTTAAACTGTTATCATTTCCTAATTATAAATATATTTCTGATCTTCCCTAATCAAATTAATTTAGTTACCATCTCAGTAATAGAACACAAATTCTTTGAATTCTTGCAGAATTTTGTCTCTCACTTTTATTCTTTTTCTTGCACAGTATTGACTTTTATCCAAGTTAACTTTGCAAGTACTTTGGAACACTGCTGGACTTGATAAAGTACAAGCAAAATTTGAAGAATAAATATTGTTTAGATTTGAGGACTTGAAGTCATTTAGTCTTTCCACGAAGTCTGACTAACTTATGTGAAATAAAGATACTAGTCTGCCTTTCAGTACGTTCATGCTTATAGGTATTACAAAATATGATAGGATTGAAATGATGGAAACTGGAAAATACTACTCATTTCCATAGGATGGGAGTTCCTTTTGTAACTAATTTATTTTTTTCAAATTTAGATGCTGTATTTGGTTGACTATTGAATTTCTGCTTGCCATCATGACACCCTGATGTGGGAAGTATATTTTTAGATTGGTCTGCCTTTCAGTATATTTCTATTGCTCACTGGGATTCCAAAATATGATAGGATTGAAATGATAAAAACTTTTTATTTGCACAGGATGGGGGTTCCTTTGTATTTGTAGTTTTTTTTAGTTGAAATGTGTATTCGGTTAATTGGTTTACTATTGAATTTCTGCTTGCCATCATGACACCATAAGAATTCTGTTGTAGATGCTGTAACCAAGGAAAAGTCTCAAGGGTATCTATTCCGATCTGTGCTGAAGTGCATCCCAAATCTAATAGAAGAAGTTGGGCGAACGGATAAAATTACTGAAATAATTCCACAACATGGCATAAGTATTGACCCAGGTGTTCGAGAAGAAGCAGTGCAAGTACTTAACCGAATTGTGAAGTACCTACCCCACCGTCGTTTTGCAGTAATGAAGGGAATGGCCAATTTCATATTAAAACTTCCTGATGAATTTCCTCTTCTCATTCAAACATCATTAGGACGCCTGTTGGAACTCATGCGCTTTTGGAGATCCTGTCTAATAGATGATAGGATACTACTTGATGCAGATGCAAAATCTCTAGGGCTTGAAACTGACAGATTGAGAAAGTCTTCCATTCAACAATCAGGCGAAGCAATTGAGTTTCGTGCATCCGAAATTGATGCAGTTGGCCTTATATTCCTTAGTTCCGTTGATAGTCAAATTAGGCATACAGCATTAGAGTTATTGCGTTGTGTTCGTGCATTGAGAAATGATATTCGGGACCTGAGGATACATGAGCAATCAAATGTTATGTTAAAATATGAAGCTGAACCAATATTCATTATTGATGTTCTGGAAGAACATGGGGTACACTTTTGCCTTTATTATTTTTATAGCTCAATTTTGTCAGGATGATATTTTGTCTTGTTATCAGCTACACATATTTTATGCATTTTTTATTTGTTCATTTGAATTGTATCTTGTCATATTAAGCATTGGTGCCCTTAAAGATTTAAATACCTTGGCATTGCAGGATGAGATTGTTCAGAACTGCTATTGGGACTCAGGGCGACCATTTGATTTGAAAAGAGAACCCGATGCCATTCCTCCGGAAGTGACACTTCAATCTATAATATTTGAGAGCCCTGACAAGAACAGGTGGGCTCGGTGTCTTAGTGAGCTAGTCAAATATGCTGCCGAACTTTGTCCAAGCTCTGTTCAGGAAGCAAAGTAAGTTTCTGTCTCTTTTATCTTCTTCTGTCTTCACTGAAGTCCAAACTCTATAGAACTAAATATATTTATTGGAAAATAATACGCATAGAGATCCAGATAGAAACAAGAAGGAGACTGGTCTCTTGGTTAAGAAGACAAGAACACATTAAATTTATCCACCCTTTGACAGATCCTACGATACTCCTATATTAATTATCAAATCCCTCTGCCTAGGGTAAGAACCTAATAAATTAATATAAGTGAACACCCTATATTTTTTTCTTTACAATAAAAGATGTGAACAATACTGAAATACAAGAAATTAGAAGGAATTTGGAAGATAAAGTAGCCTCCAAAGAAATGGGAGAATGAATAACAGAGACAATGAGAAAATTCAATAGAGCAAGTAACCTTACACTAAATAGAAGTCATTCATTTAATCTTGCTTCAAATCAACTTCTTTGCCAATGATACATCCTTAAATATATGAGCATTTCGCCCCCACTAAATGCCCAGATAGTAGCATTGATGTACATGCTGTGAAAATTTAGCCTTTCCCCTTGTACCAAAACTACTGCCCTATTACGTATGTAGGCAGTACCAGAACATTGTAGGAAGGCACGAGGAACCAATTCCGAACCAGGACCACAAACCACACATCTGGATGTGGCTTGTGATCATGCAAGATGTGATTAGAATTAATTACTTCTATCTTCCACTTCAATAAAAGATTTGACCTAACAAGACACGGGAGCTTTGGATTTCCACCAATCTATATTGAGGTCTAGAATAGGTAACCAAAATGCTTGTGTTGGCAAGTTATTCACTTGATAAACAAGGCTAGAGTCCTCTTCAGAGCAAACTGCTCTTTCAGCTCAGGTTTCATATACGCAAAATATAGGAGATATCACTTATGAGACGCCTCTCAACAGTTTAAGTAGTATTGGGCCTAACATATTTTGGGTTTATCTTAGAAATAGTTTGTTTCTCAATGAAGAAAACGATTTAAAGAAAGTTTTTTGGAAAGTTAATTTTGTGACTTTTTTTCTACTCTCTTTCTGCTTGAAATTCCAACTTTAAAATAAATTTTATCTTGAAAAAATAGAAAATTACCAAATAAACTTAATTTTTGATTTTGAAGTTCTTATTTCTGAAAAGGAAAAAGTTGGCCAAAACACTATAAGATAATAAAATCTTAGACAAATCGTAATTGTAATTAAATATTTCATCGTAGGTAAAATTTTAATTTTACAAGCCTTCAAAGTAATGAAAGATCTGTTAAATGATAGGAAATTCTAAAATTGTACTAATAATCTGTTATGATCGTAGAAATAAGGAGCTGATCCTATATAATAAAGAGAATATTGAAATAAGGAATTGATCTTACATAATCAGGAGTATCTAGATTATATATGTATTATTTGGAATTTTTTTTTTTTTATTTAATCCCGTATCATATCTTTGTTATTAAACATGTCAAATCTCCTCTATTTATTGTACTGATGTCTTTCGCTCAATATAAATAAAAACACCTATGCTGTCCCGCAAACACACGGTTTCATCTTAGTGCTTTTCTCGTCCCTAGAGTTTAACTTGGAATCAAAGACATCTAGTCATGCTCGAGATGTTGAGTCGTCAACATAAAGGGGTGTGTTAAAAATCTCACATTGACTAAAGATATGGTCAAATTTATAATCTATAGGTGGGTGCAAACCTTGTCTTACCAAGTCAGTTTTGTAATGTTGAGTTAGGATTAAATTTCACCTTTTTAAGATGGTATCAGAACATCCTTATTTCCTTGTTCAAGAAATTAAATTTAGACGGTTAGATTTATCCGAAAGGGTCACCCACCAAATCATCCACGAACTAGACCTAATAGTGTTGGGCATGCGAAGGTGTACTGGGAAAACTCCGCATTGCATCTCGGTTAGAGAAAATGCCTAAAAAGAGTATTTAAACAGGAGGTGATCCTCATCTTATGAGCCAGTTCTATGGACTTGGATTAAGCCTAACCTCAAATTTTAAGAAGTAAACATATTGTTCACATGGAAAGAGGTTTAGCAAGAAATAAAAATGTATACCCCCACTGCTAATTGATGGAAAATGGTATGAAATCTTAAATTCTGTGACATGCATAGAAATTTAGACAGTGAATGAAGCGTGACAGTGGTTCAAAAGACAGCAGAGAATGAAGCATGGTAGCAAGACTACAATTAGTAATTGATGCTAAGTTGATGTTTAATGAAAACACCATAAAAGGACCAAGAGTCCAAATCCTTTGTCCGATTACAGTACAAATGAAGGGAGTTGATGAAATCCAATAGAGCTCCAATTCAAACGATTCCCTGTCATTTAATTTTAAAGTATGAGAAAAGTCACTTTTAGAGAAATAGAACATTGAATGCTATAAAAATTATGGCAAGAGAGCTATGTACAAAACTGGAAGATGGAGACTTGGGAAAATTTCCCTCAACAAGCATTCTTTTATAATCTTAGTCGTATCCAGTTTTCTTCCCAAAAGTTAATACGAGAAAAGTTACCACCTCGAAGGGAAGCATAGATATAAAGGACACATATAGAAGAAGGTAAAACAAGGCATGGACAGTAACGTAGGTTTTGCCTTTTGATGGAACAGAATGGTCTCACTTGATTTATGTAGCCTACAACATCTAGTCGGAAAAGGCACTGATTTATATAATCTTAGAATATTCATTCTATTTATTTTTGGTATTTTTAGTACTTGACCTGCTAGGCTGACAATGCAAGGTCTTGGTAAATTCATCAGTAACATTTTTCGCATAGGATCAATGGTATGTTGGTTAAGTCATGAGAGATTGAGCGGAAGTCAAATCAGAAGAAGCCAAAGAATTATAGTGTCAAATAGTGCCAACCGATGCCTAAAAGTCTTTTGTCAGAGAAGGAGAAGCATGGTTGGGAGGTGATTGGAGGATGGATGAAAAACAGTGTACATTACACTGCGGATAAAAGAAGTCAAAAAAATGAAAAAGAAAACATAGCTCCAATACCATAAAGAGTTTTTCTATTTTGAATTGTGTTCAATCAGACATGTAAATCCTTTATTTATAATTATTATAATTAGGGAAACCTAGTAATGGAGAATATCCCTGATCACTAAAGATCAAATCATATCTTTAACGAAAAATTCATTGAGTGATTTATCGTTATCATTGTGAAAAAGAGGGAAAAAAATATTTTTACTCACGTCCTTTGCTCCCCCCTCCCCCTCTGCATTCAGTCTGTTTTAAATTTGATCTAAAACTTGGTAATATCACTCAAATTTGGGCAGGAAAGAGGTCATGCAACGTCTTACTCATATCACACCTGCTGAATTGGGTGGAAAAGCTCATCAGTCGCAGGATATTGATAATAAACTGGACCAGTGGCTTATGTATGCCATGTTTGTCTGTTCATGTCCACCAGTTGCTCGAGAGTCTACCAAAGATCTTTACAATCTAATTTTCCCTTCACTAAAATCTGGATCAGATGCTCATGTTGTAAGAGCGCCTCACTTAACTCATCAATTAGTCTATCTTCTCAAGCACTCAATGTCAAAGGATGAAGAGTTGCATGTGTACTTCATGTATTGTTTTGTATTTATTTCCATGTTTTCTAAACCAAAATTTATTAAAGAACAATCTGAGAATATATTTTGTGCTTTGTGGTTTTACAATATTCTATTTTTTTTTTCATATGAAAAACTATTTTTAGTTCCTTAAGTTATTGAATAGTATGAAAAACGAATCAAATCTGTAATTTGAATGAAGAAATTCAAGATAAAGTCGGATGCAAGTTATGCAGGCTAAAGGCTACCCTGTCATAATGTTTGTTTATTTTACTTATAAATACAGTGTCGTGGTGATAGGTTTATACACATTTTACTTTTAAACATCAATTACTAGTCCTTCATTTAACCTATTTGTGATCTCATTGTTTTCTTTTATAGTTCTTCTAACTGATGTAGGAAGGGTAGGAGATGTATTTAGAATGGTAACTGTCTATTTTGACCTAATTTACCGGGTCCACATCATGATTAAACCCTTATAAACTATTAGATGTCTTTGTAAAGGAAGTTTATGCTTTAGTACTTTCTCCTAAGAAATTAAGTGTTATGAACCAACTATCTCAAAAGCTTAATCTGTTAAGTTAAATAAAGAATAAAGGATTTTATATTATGTCTAGTTGATAATTTTGCGGACCTTTGTGCATTTTCCTGACAAACTGTTTTGATTTATTCCCATTATATGCTAAATGGAAATGCAAATAGGATTCATGTTCTAATTTGGTTTTTGGTTGGTGCATAATGTTTGTATTTTTTGTGGAGGTCTCATTGGCCCAGTGGTTGATTTGGGATAATATAGATAACTGGCTTTTCTATATGGTGGATAAGATTAAAGTCAGAAATTTGATTCCATTTTTTGCATTTGTTCCTGTTGAATATCATTTTTGTGTGGTTTCACGAAGAGTGTCTTTGTATTTGCTAGTTTCTAGTCCTTTTCTATGTGGAAGAGGTATTACGAAGATTATTGACTGTTAATTACAGCAATTTCTATATAAAGGCATTTAAATTTTTGCTGCCAATTTTTTTACCCATCACTTTTGTTGTCTGTTATTGTTGACAAGGTTTCTGATATAGCATGCAGCTACCATGGCTCTTGGCCGCTCACACTTGGAATCATGTGAAATCATGTTCAGCGAACTTTCATCTTTTATTGATGAGGTTTCATCTGAGACAGAAGGAAAACCAAAGTGGAAGGTATAGTTTTGGATCTGTGAAATTTGTTTTTATTTCAGCCATTGAGGAGTTGATGTAGGTAGTTATCATAAATTATAAATGATAAGGACAATATGAGTAAAAGAAATTAAATGAAGAGTTTTGAATTCTTAAAACCTTTCCAGCATATTCAACAATGTTATAGACAATAATTCATATTTACATTGTGAAATTGTCGCACTATTGTTTTAGATGTTTCTTGTCCTAGATTGTTGAATTAGTATTTGACACTTACAATATATATGTATATTTTGTTCATAGAGTCAAAAGGCTCGCCGGGAAGAGCTTCGGGTCCACATAGCAAATATTTATCGTACTGTTGCAGAAAATATATGGCCTGGCATGCTAGCACGGAAGCCAGTGTTCCGCCTGCATTATCTTAAATTCATTGATGAGACGACCAGACTAATCTCAACAACTCCTGAAAGTTTTCAAGACATGCAACCATTCCGCTATGCACTTGCTTGTGTTCTAAGATCATTAGCCCCTGAATTTGTTGATTCAAAATCTGAGAAATTTGATGTTAGAACTAGAAAGCGGCTCTTTGATCTTCTTCTCTCCTGGTGTGACGATACAGGTAGCACATGGGGTCAAGATGGTGTCAGTGATTATAGACGTGAAGTTGATCGTTACAAGTCTTCTCAACATGCAAGATCAAAAGATTCCGTGGATAAAATATCATTTGACAAAGAATTGAATGAACAGGTTGAGGCAATCCAGTGGGCCTCCATGAATGCAATAGCATCACTTTTATACGGACCATGTTTTGATGACAATGCAAGGAAAATGAGTGGCCGTGTGATATCTTGGATTAACGGTTTGTTTTTGGAGCCTACACCAAGGGCTCCATTTGGTTTCTCGCCAGCTGATCCTAGAACTCCATTATATACCAAATACCAGGGAGAAGGTGGTCGAGGAGCTGCTGGTCGTGACAGGCATAAGGGTGGCCATCACCGTGTTTCTTTAGCCAAATTGGCTTTGAAGAATCTTTTGCTTACAAATTTGGACTTGTTTCCTTCCTGTATTGATCAGGTAATATTTCCATGCTTTATTGTGCATTACATGCTAGGAAACATTGTTCTCCAACTAAGGAATTAGCAATGAAGTGTAATCATATATAAATAGTAATAGGTTGAAGAATAATAATATTGATTATGTAATCATGTATACATGGAGAGAGAGAGAGAGGGGACGGTAATATATTGAGGCTTGCACTGCAAGCTACTGAAGTTGAACTAATTGCTGACTCAGCAGCCTATGACTAAAAGAAAAGTAACTGTACAAACAGAGTTAGTATACTATTCTATTGTATCTTAACCATGTGACCAAAGGGTTAGTAATACTGTACGCAATTGAAATTTTAAGGTTGTGCATTGTCTACTCTTCTGAGTCTAGAGGACTCTTGTATGACGAAACATGTTTGATGTATTCATGATCTTGCCGCTAATAGCAAAAGCCTTTAGGACAGGTAGTTGGTCCCTTACAATATTTGATTTTTATCCTTAAATATTTATATTTTTTCTTTAATACATGCAATATAATTTTGACATTGTGTTGTTCAATTATTTATACTTTTAGGTAATTTTTTTTTATATAAGTTAGTATTTATTACAAAATCATTCCAATTTTAAATTTTATTAAATCAACGTTTTGATAGTTTCTATTTGCTATGGTCGGAAGTCCTTCAGGAAATCATACTGGAAAGCAAAATATAGATATGTATATTTTTAAGCGATTGCTAGTGTATTTGTTATTTCATAGCAACTATATTAAAAAAATATAATTGTTAGATTAAATAGTCTTAAAATAGAATTTATTTCTTTTCATATTCTCTTCCCTCTCATACATTATATCTGGTCTATTCTCTTCTCTTCCCTCTCATACATTATATCTGGTCTATCTAAAGTAGTTATAAATACTAGATCCTAAGAGAGGGAGACACACTCTAAATTTCAAATTCCTTTGTATTATTCTACAGTATAATCATTAGGAAATTTGTTTGTGAAAATATTTATATGATTTTTTTATTAAACAATGAAAATATTTGGAAGATATGTATTAGTGATGTAAATAAAAAATATTTCAGGAAATATTTTAGGATGTGCAAACTGACATTTAGCGATAATCCTTTATTTCTCATAGTTTCCTTATTTCCTCTTTCAAGGACAGTTGTTCTCCTAGAAAGATTGAATAATGTATTTTGTGTGACAGAAATTAATAAAACCACTGTTCCTTTTCAACTATTAGAGTATAGAATATACTAATGCTTCCTCAATCAATGAATCAATTTCTATAAACATGCTTGGCTAACACTTGCATAACCTTAAACTAAACTTTGAGGAAATGTTGAAAACAAGTTGCCAATTGGTGTAAGAAGGCAGTTTCTAGACGTTAAAGTTTGAGTGGGAAAGTAAAATGTGCCGAGATAGACAACATTCTGCATTTCTCTTAGTGATAGGCAGTTAGAAAAAAGAAATGCGCAGGAAGTATTTTTCTTAATAAATGTCTAGAAATGTAACGTGGTATTAGAGACTATCCATTTATTATCATATAATAGATGAACTCATGATTCCAGCCCTCCATATCTCTGGGATGTGAAGTGATGGCCTGTGTCACCTGGGCTATACTTCTATAATAAGCCAAGGCTTGATGACTATTTGAAGAAATAAAGCACATCAACAAAGCTAAGGTCTTATTTGAGATGGTTTAGTTTTTAGTTTTCCAATAATAATTTTGAAACAAAACAGTTCGTTAAAAATTGAGCTGAAATGGTTTTTAACTCAGTTTTGAAACACTTCTATATTGATTTCCAAAATCAAGAAGAAAGTATTTATGAATTTGGTTTAGTATTAAAAAATACATTCTCAACTCTTGACAATGACCATTCTAATTCTCATTGTCAGTGTCAACACTGTCATCACCACCTTACACTATCATCACTACCACCATTGCCATCATTACTCCTATTATCATTATCACCGACATTGATGCTTTCTCTGATTGCACTGCAAGGCAAGCACCATGATGGTCATTGCTACCTACCACCAACATTGTTACTGCCTCCACCAACACTGCTACCACTCTTGCCATTGTTGTCACCACTTCACTGCTACTAATGTTGCGGCCACCATTACAACTATTATAATTGTCGTGCCACAACTACCATACAAACATACCTTTAACTAATTTTAACAGGATAGAGTTTTGTAAACTAATTACTTTGGAACTATAAAATAGAAAATAAAACCTAATATTTAAAACTAAAAATCACCCTAAACTAAAAGTTGGTTGTAGTTTTAAAAAATTGAAACTTACCACTAAAACCATTGCAAGCGGGCCATATGGGAAGGAGAACACTGGATTTTAAAGCACTCTAGTAATTGTTCAATTTACCTTTTAAAGGTCTAGGCGTAATCAACTACATCCTCAATTAGACAAGTGTAGTCCCATAGCTCTCACTATTATAAATTGTGATGCCTCTTACATTTATCACCAAACTAAATCATGCGACCTCTTTTGGTCTTCATTGGCCTGGAGAATGCCCTATTTTTATGTTGTCTCCATATGACACCATGCCCAGTTCTTCACTTGTGTATGATTTTTTTTCCTGATATTTGGAAAGTTGTAAACTTGAAAGTCAAATAACATGAACGGGGAGGAAATATCATTTTGTTCCATATGCAGTTTTTTTGTTAAATTTTTTCCAGATATAACTTTCCTTGAGCTGTGCTGATCATTGACAACCTTTTCATTTTATCCATTCGATTTCCTGCTTTTCAGAGCATGCTTGTTTGTTTTGTCATATTGGCATTATAGCTTATCCAACTTAATTGATCTCTGCAGTGCTACTACTCTAATTCTTCTGTGGCTGATGGATACTTCAGTGTACTGGCTGAGGTCTACATGCGCCAGGAGATACCAAACTGTGAAATACAAAGATTATTGAGTCTTATCCTTTACAAGGTGGTAGACCCATCAAGACAAATTCGTGACGATGCACTTCAGATGCTGGAGACGCTTTCTGTTCGTGAATGGGCTGAGGATGGCATTGAGGGTTCAGGAAGTTATCGAGCTGCTGTTGTTGGTAATCTTCCTGATTCCTATCAACAATTCCAATACAAGCTTTCCTGTAAGCTTGCCAAAGATCATCCTGAATTAAGCCAACTTCTTTGTGAGGAGATTATGCAGAGGCAGTTAGATGCTGTTGATATAATTGCACAGCATCAGGTCTTAACATGCATGGCTCCATGGATTGAGAACCTTAATTTCTGGAAACTTAAAGAAGGCTGGAGTGAAAGGTTACTGAAAAGTCTCTACTATGTAACATGGCGGCATGGAGACCAATTTCCCGATGAAATTGAGAAACTTTGGAGCACAATTGCTAGCAAAAATAGGAATATCAGCCCTGTTTTAGATTTCTTGATCACAAAAGGCATTGAAGATTGTGATTCAAATGCATCAACTGAAATAAGTGGCGCATTTGCTACATACTTCAGTGTTGCAAAACGGGTAAGTCTGTATTTAGCACGAATATGCCCTCAACGGACTATAGATCACCTAGTTTTTCAATTGTCTCAACGACTACTAGAGGATAGCATGGAGCCAGTTGCAAGTAAGGGTGATGCTAGTGCAAATTTTGTGCTAGAATTCTCACAAGGTCCTGCTGTGGCCCAAATGACATCAGTTATGGATAACCAACCGCACATGTCCCCATTGCTTGTAAGAGGTTCTCTTGATGGTCCACTAAGAAATGTTAGTGGGAGCTTGAGCTGGAGAACAGCAGGTATGACAGGCCGGAGTGTATCAGGTCCATTAAGTCCAATGCCTCCAGAGTTGAACATTGTTCCAGTAACCGCTGGGCGATCCGGACAGCTTCTTCCAGCCTTGGTTAATATGTCAGGACCCTTGATGGGTGTTAGAAGCTCGACAGGGAGTTTACGTAGCCGCCATGTTTCACGAGACAGTGGAGATTATCTTGTTGACACTCCAAACTCAGGTGAAGATGGACTGCATGGTGGGAGTGCTATGCATGCTGTGAATGCAAAAGAACTTCAATCAGCCTTACAGGGTCATCAGCAGCACTCACTTACGCATGCAGATATAGCACTGATTCTTCTTGCTGAAATTGCATATGAAAATGATGAAGATTTCCGCCAATACTTGCCTCTACTCTTTCACGTTATCTTTGTTTCAATGGATAGCTCAGAAGACATTGTACTAGAGCATTGCCAGCATTTACTTGTTAATCTGTTATATTCCCTAGCAGGACGCCACTTAGAGCAGTATGAGGTGGAAAATAATGATAGGGAGAACAAACAGCAAGTTGTGAGCTTAATTAAATATGTACAATCTAAGCGAGGAAGCATGATGTGGGAGAATGAAGATCCAACAGTTGTCAGAACTGAGCTTCCAAGTGCAGCACTTCTTTCTGCCCTGGTTCAGAGCATGGTGGATGCTATCTTCTTCCAAGGAGATCTTCGGGAAACATGGGGAGAAGAAGCTCTTAGATGGGCCATGGAGTGTACATCAAGACACCTTGCCTGTCGATCACATCAGATATACCGTGCACTTCGACCAAGTGTAACAAGTGATGCTTGTGTATCCCTTCTTCGGTGCCTCCATAGATGTCTTGGAAATCCAGTACCTCAAGTTTTGGGATTTGTTATGGAAATTTTGATGACATTGCAAGTTATGGTCGAGAATATGGAGCCAGAGAAGGTGATACTCTACCCACAGCTGTTTTGGGGATGTGTTGCTATGATGCACACAGATTTTGTCCATGTCTACCGCCAGGTTCTAGAACTATTCTCTCATGTGATTGACCGTTTATCTTTCCGTGATCGGACAACAGAAAATGTACTCCTTTCAAGTATGCCCAGAGATGAACTTGATAGTAGTGATTTAGGAGAATTTCAGCGCACAGAATCTAAAAGTGGCTACGAACCTCTACAAGAGGGGAATTTGCCAACTTTTGAAGGGGTTCAGCCCCTTGTTCTTAAAGGACTTATGTCGAGTGTCAGTCACAGTGTTGCTATTGATGTTCTCTCCCGTATAACAGTTCATTCATGCGATTCCATATTTGGTGATGCTGAGACAAGACTCCTGATGCACATCATAGGATTACTCCCTTGGCTTTGTCTTCAACTTAGTAAAGACATAGTGATAGGTCCAGTTTCACCACTTCAACATCAATATCAAAAGGCATGCTCTGTCGCTGTCAATATAGCAATTTGGTGTCGAGCAAAATCTTTTGATGAATTAGCTACTGTATTTATGATTTACTCTCGAGGAGAGATTAAGAGCATTGATAATTTTCTGGCTTGTGTTTCACCACTTCTATGTAATGAATGGTTTCCAAAACATTCAACTTTGGCCTTTGGACACTTGCTAAGGCTACTAGAAAAAGGACCAGTTGAGTATCAACGTGTCATTCTACTCATGCTCAAAGCTCTCCTCCAGCACACACCAATGGACGCTACCCAGAGTCCACATATCTATGCAATTGTGTCCCAATTAGTTGAAAGCACTTTGTGTTGGGAGGCACTAAGTGTGTTAGAAGCCCTTCTACAAAGCTGCAGCTCATTGACTGGTTCTCATCCATATGAACAAGGTTCATTTGAGAACGGAATCGGCGGGACTGAAGAGAAGTTGCTTGCTCCCCAAACCTCATTCAAGGCCCGAAGTGGCCCTCTACAGTATGGCTTGGTGTCAGGACTAAGCTCAGGTTTTACTCCTGGACAGGTTGGTTCAACCGAGTCTGGGATGACACCAAGAGAGGTAGCTCTGCAGAATACTCGTCTGATTCTTGGTCGGGTATTGGACAGAAGTGCGTTAGGTAAGAGAAAGGACCAGAAAAAACTAGTCCCTTTTGTGCCCAATATTGGTAACCCCTGATTGTATAATTCATTTTCTGTATATATTCTGTCCAAAGATGAAGTAGGGATTGCTACAGGATAGACGTTGTACATACTACATAGGCTGGGATGAGAGTTTTGTAACATTCTGTGTAGTTGTAGTCAAATCATTTTGTTGTCAAATAGCATGCATAATTTAATTTCGATGGTACCACTGCAATGTAGTTTTTCAGCTCTTCCTGCCCTATACGATTTTGCTCCATTTATATTGATTAGTTGCTGTACATTAAGCCATTTGGAACGACGTCATCTATTAGTTTTCCTTATTTCTTTTGAACGAGTTAATTGAAGTTAAATTAAGAAATAGATATACCATGTTCAGTTTATGGATTTTAATTCAATGCGATTATAAGATTATCATACATACCTAATCCAATCAAATGTTAAACCTCACGAAGGAGTTTGGCAGTAATAATAATTATTTAAGATGTATACTATTTTAATGATGCAATGATGCATTAAAAAAGATCATGCATACACATGGGGGTAACCATTGTTGATACTGCAACAATACAACAAATATAAGTAGATTTAATATAACAAATAATACAAGTTTTTTGTCAAGAAGAATCTGTATGCTTAATGGTGGACGCCTTCTTGCACCTCCGTAGTCTCACCCTGTTCCTCCATACTTTTTTAAATGAACGACAATATCTTTTATAAAAAAAATACATGGGTCAATTCAGAAGTTATTAGTTAAAAAAAAAATACATTTTGCATTGGTCGAATGAATAAACTACATTTCGAATTGCCTCAGCCCTAAAATCATTACTAAAAAAACATACATTTTGAATTGGATCAATCCGAAAGTCATTACTAAAAAGTACAAAATACATTTGGATTGGATTAATTTGGAAGTTCGAGACGTTCTTCCTGCACCTTCATCACTTCCTCCTGCACCTTCATGTGTTTTCAAAATACTCCTTCTAAATGGTATAATCTGAAATACATTTGTATTCTAGATTGTATAGTGTGGAATATATTTTTTATATTTTGAATTGTATATTTGAGAATATAATTTTTGTATTTTAATTGTATAATCTAAAATATATTTTTCTATTTTAGATCGTATAATTCGAAATATATTTTTTGTATTTCGAAAATGTAATTTCTTTTGTATTTAGGATTTTACAATTCAGAATATATTTTTTTTTATATTTCGGATTACACATTTTAGAGTATAGAATCTAGAATAAAAAAAATTAAGGAGTGTGGAGTTTATTTATATTTTTCATTAAGAGTATAATGATCATTTTGCTTAGTATATGAAGGTACAAGAAGAATGCGTCCCGAAGTTATTACTGGAAAAATACATTAGTCAATCCCGTAGGGTGATAATTTGATTTTTTGTTTCTTTATCTATGTTGAGGGGTGAAGGACAGCGCTATGGAGGTGCAGGAAGGCGTCTTAGTGGTCAAAGATGCAGAGTGAGATATGAAGGATTTCAAGGAGAAAGAAGCATGACTGACATGACAAAGGATATCTATGATAAATATTTTTTTTCACTCAAATTGGGTTTTGTGACCACCATTTATTTATAAAATCTGAAAGGACAATTTTGAAATAAAAGATATTAATCATATGTCAAAAATTTATCTGCTTTTATTGGAATACTTAAAGAAAAAGTTGTATCACATGTGAGAAACTTGAGTATCGAAATAAATTTTCCAGTGATCCTAAGTTTTAGGTGCTAACGTGTATTTTGGTTTAAACTAATTTAGTTCCTTTGAAAGACAAAACGTGACATCTCGATACTCTTTCTATTAATAGCTTTGTCGTAGAATGTTTGTTTCACTGTCTTGGTGTTTTGGCATGTGTTTGGTCTGATTTTAAATTTGCATGTTCACCTTTAATTTCACGTTAGATGTAATAAAAAACATTCAAAACCTACTTCCAATACCGCGTTTGGAACCTCATGGAAGCAAGAAAAAACACTCAAAAACCATATTAATACACAAATGGAAGCTCACTAAGATCATTAATTCAAACTCTAGAACCAATTTTTTTGTAATGATACATGCCCTTTACACACTTCTGAACATACTGCCAGGACTTACTTGCTTATTCCATAATCAACCCATGTGAAAGTATGAAGGAACTTGTGCTATGGGCTTCAAAGAAAGTTCCAAGAAAAATAATTCATGTGTAAGTTTTGTTCTTCTTGATCAAGGCATAAGTATCACTGTATATAGCCACAGCATTTGACAACACAGCCAAGACTATCATAAAGACAGATAGAATCTTGTCCCTTTTAGTTGCTATGTTGTGTCGATCCCTGAAATCCAAACATGAATGCTTAGAGATAAATGTTAACTAATTTGCAGCAAAAGCATATATCAAACCATTTTTTCTTTTGCACTAGAAAGTTACTGTTAGACACAACAAAATAAACAACTTAAAAAGAAAATTCAACAAAGAGCCTACTCTTAATAAGCAATATTAGTTGCAGATGATAAAATCAACTGTTAATATTACATGCTTAAAAATCAAGAATTTATTTAAATATAAATACTTGATTAATTATTTACTTTATTGTTGCTCATTAAAAAATAGTAAAATCCAACAAACATTACTCATTCCAAAACTGCTTGCCTCATAAGGGAATGATAATATAATTAATCCTTAAAGCATTAAAAATACCCAATAATTTCTTTGTATAGATTATAATTTATAGCTAGTGGTATGCAAGTTCCAATATTTTCTGACGTTTGCAGAATCTTCATTTATAAGTCGGTTTCGTTAGATTAATAAATTCTAAAATATATAAAAAAATTATTCTAACATAATTATTGTGGATACTGTCAAGTTACATGCAACCTTATCCAGCTACACCCCTAAATGTAGTGCTGCAAACTTTACTTAGAAGATTTTCACTTCCAAGTATGAGGAGAAAGTGCTGAAGATTTTATATCATTTAGAAATATGGTTAAAAAATATAATATACAAATAAAAAAAACAACTTTCACTTTATAAACAAGTTTTAAATTTAAATTCTAGGACAGATAAGTATTATTTACCGATTAATGCGATCTTTCCTACCTAGCTTTTTTCCTCAATGTAAGCTAAAAGAACAAAATTCTAATCAAATATGTGCTTATATTTCCTAATATGGTTTTATGGTTTCTTAGTTAAGTATATCCATTGTGGAGTGGAATAGAAAATAAGAGAATTTGTTGATCAAACTCACCTCAGAGTGATAGCAGCTGGAAATATGAATGCTACACAAACAGCAGCAGTTGCTCCTGTAAACTGGAAAATATCCCATATGCTGGGTATGAAATTTGCTCCCAGGAAGATAACAACCATAACTGAAATAGTGATTGATGCAAATCTGAATGTGTCTTGACTCAAAGGCCTAGATGATGGAAACAAGAGACCATCTAGGTTGACACGCATTCCATAGAATACAACTGGAAATACAAGCACAAGATGTGCAGCATAGCTGAAACGAACTGCATCATTCAGCACAGAACCCAAAGGGATTCCAAGATCAGTGTCAAAGTTTGCAAGCACATCATCAAGTGTTGCTTCACCAAATAGGAGGAACCCAAAGAAGCTTGTGAGTAAGTACACTGAAGCACATAGAGCAAGGGATGTACGTACAACGCCATGCATCTGAGAGGAGTCCTCAAGTTCATTATCTATGCTGTGAACTACAAATAGAGTGCATGCAATGAAACCATATCACTATATGTTCATGAAGCAAACAGGTGGTTCTACATACCTAACTGCAACCATATCATGCTCATTCTAGCACGAATACTGACACGAACACATATATGACATAGACATACGTGTAACTTCCTGATTATATATATAGGATTTGTTTTTTATTTCTACAATCACAATATAAACTTATACAATAGGTTTGAGTTTCTAAAATATTATTGTATTAGTTCTCTTTAAAATTATGTTTGGAACCATGTTAAAATTGTTAAATACCAATAGTTTCGTATGAGTGTCGTATGTATGTCGGAGTCTGATATGTGTTGGACGTTTCGTATGAATGTCATATGTATGTCGGTATCTGATATGTGTTGGACGTTTCGTATGAGTGTCGTATGTATGTCGGTATCTGATATGTGTTGGATATAGGACACACCATTTAAGAGGCGTCCCGGCTAAAATTAATAACAGTTCACCTTGTTTAATACTACTACTTAGAGAATCACTTTCACATTTCTATATCACTTCAAGCTGTGGCTTATCACAATAACCAGTTACCAAAAATTAACTATAATCCTAACTAATGTTATTATTTAATCGATTAGTTAAGACTATTATAAAATTTAACCATATATGACAGGAGATTATTATAACTACCTTATAGAAGACTAATTATATGACTGGTTATCTATACCATTAGTAACGAAGACTTTGTTTGAAACTTTCTTTTTTCTATAAGCTTCTTTTCGTGTATTATTACCTGTTTTACTCTTATTAATGCACACATAGACTACTCACATGATGTTGGTGTGTAAACATACACAGTTCTGGCAGAGTGATAAGTACATAATGTGTCATTAAATGTATATTGACAAAAAATGAACTATAACAGAATAAGTAATCTGAAGTTATGAGAAACAGAAAAGAATAACAATGATATTTTATTTCCAAATTCAGGTTGTTTAGCAAATTATTAACTGGCTTGGAGTTATATATGTATGATCTTCATAAAAAAAATAAAAAAAAGGGGAAATGAAATCTACACAAAGGCCTAAAAAAATTTTCATACCGTTGTAGTGGCAGATATAGGCAGTCACAAGCACAGGAACTACAGTGAACAGTTCCAAAACTGATGCCAGATCTGTAATGATAGGGAAGAGTCTGGGCATCTCAATGCCTCCAATTATGATCTTGAAGATTGAGATTCCAACAGCAATTACTAGAAAAACTACTGCTAGCCCAACTGATAATGCAGATGTGAATTTCAATGAATCTGCAACAACCAGAGAGGGCACATTTATAGGATTTGAATAAAAAACCAACATAGATATAGTATGAAAAGAAAACTCCTATGATATCATTTCAGCATACAACTTGAACACAAAATATACTGCTCAAAGGATTTAATTTGTTGGAATGAAAATCAATATGTATGAAGAAGCACCAAAGCGATGAAATGGTCCTAAAAGTTTAGTCATGTCTATAATGGTGTATAAAGGCATTATTTCTGTAATATAGTAGCATACCCAACAATTGAATAACACAGATCTGCCAATTTCAGTTTTTTGTCCCCCAATTTCTACCATAAAAACTATGTTTTCAATCCCTGGAAAAAATGGTAATGTGGAAATAAGAACTATTAGCATGCAATTAATAGGTGTTCTAGATTTCCAACATATCTTAAGCCTTACAATATGATTGGATTAATGAAAAGGGATGAATGTATTGCCATTATTATTGTTTAGATTGTTTGAAACAAGGTGGAATCCAACAGAGTTCTTATATGTGAAATAACAACAACCTTTTTAGCAACACCATAGCATTTGTAACAAACAACCATTGGTAGTCAAAACTAGAACTTAAAAAGTTCCTTTATAAACATGCATCACAGTGCTTCAGTTATTTTGCTCTCATTGTTTCCTAATTTATGGCCAGTCATTGTTTGGAGTAACTTTTTTCACTTCAAACAATGACACATAAAAACACTCACCAATTCTCTTAAAGCTGACCAACGGTGCAAACACAGCAACTGTTGTAAACGAAACAACAAAAGTTCTGCCAGTCCACCAGTGGACTCCAAACCATCCTTCAAGAACACCAGAATGGTGAGTTCCACCAGAAGATGTTCCAGAAATCACATCCCCTTCAACATGAACATAAAACTGAATCAGACAACATCAATAAATAATAAAGGACACCCAAAATCAATGATCAAGAAATAGAATTTAAATCTAACTTCATTTTTAATCGATGTGGGATCTCTGACCTTAGGTGTATTTGGCTAAGGAATATAAAGTCCTTACCAATTATAATGGTGTAAATAATCAACACACCAATGTTGTTGACTATAACACATATCTGCACCAAAGCTTTCCCATATTTCCCAAAAGTATCACCCATGAGACTCCCATAAGAGGAAAGATTCCCTGCCCTGGAATTCCTAATCATGAACTCAATTGACTTCTCTGTCAAGAAACCTGTTAGGATTATAGCAAGAAGACCAGGCACCATCCCCAACTTTTTCACACATGCTGGCAACCCCATGATCCCAGCACCAATAATTGTGGTGGACAAGTTGAAAACTGCCCCATAAAATGAAGCACCATTAAACTCATCAAACCCTTCAGCATCACTCCCCTGAACCTTTGGTATCAAAGGAGCATTCTCATCAACAACTCTCTTGTTCCTTCTTGACTTTTGCTCCTCTGCCTCAGGTGCAGCACTTCCATACCTCATCTTCACCTTTCAAATTTTTTATGAAAATTTAAAATCAGCTAACTAATCTTTTTCCACAAGCACAAACACCCATTTTTCAAGTTGAAGAAAAGCATCAAACTTTGAGTTAAAAACTTCAGTACAATTCACAAGCTCGGAGATACAAAGCTGAAGAGTGATAATTCAAGACACCCCAGAAGCCAGACATTGTTTTGAACAGAATAAAGATTCAAAATTTGAAAGTCTTTGTACCTTAGGATGTTGGTCTTCTATATCATAACCTCTTGTAGATTTGACACTGTTTCTTTTAGTTGAGTTCAGAGAAATCAGTGGAGCAAATTTAAGGTCTAAACCGTTTCTTTTAGCTCATGGCCTTTAACAGTTGGCAGTGAAAGACCAAGTCCCCACAGAATTTTCCAAAATGTAATATGCTTTAGTTAAATATCATGGTGAAAGAAGTAATACACTTACAAAAATTATGTTTTTGTAGTCATTTTTACTTTTTCCTCTTCCATGGTTTGCATATTTCTTCTCTCTCTTGCGTCCATAATATATTTTGTGGCTTGACTCTACCCATGAATAATTGATAAGCTAAAGAATCTCAAACTTCAAATTTAGCCATAAAAATCATTGATTTAACCTTCTAGGAAAATGCCAAAATATTTTTTAATATGAATCGCATCTCAGTCTCCATTTGTACGTCATAAGAAATTAATATTATAGTTGAACACGTGCTTATGCTTTTCCTTTTTCTATGTTTTTTTTTTTTCCACCTATAATACCCCTTCATACACTTTCAACAAGAGACTTTACGATCTTAACGAAAATACTTTTATGGATTATATGATTTGGAAAAAGATTCTTTAATTCATTTATGAAACACATGAATTTTTTATTTACAATCTAGAATACATTTTTTATATTTAGATTGTTAATTTGAATTTTCGTTTTATAAACACAGTTGAAACTATGGTGGATCCTTGTGACACGGCGGCACCAGCAGCTATGATGAGCTCCGATTATCACATGGCCATGGTGGGCCTTCACGAGACATTGTTCGAGCATCACCAGATTTGTACTTCCACCTTCGTGGATGTATGAGAATCCTGTTAAATAGGTACGATTCACAATGACTAAAAAGACATTTATATGGTCAAAATTTTCATAGATAATTTTTTTTAAATAAAACATCTTCTTTAAAAGTAAAAGTAAAAAAAAAAATGTTTAAAAAAAAATCTTTGCACACATGAAAAGAAAAAGTATTAATTGCACTAATTTTTTTTTACTCGTAACATTAAAAGAAGTTAAATCCATGTTGTTGAAAAAATTTAAGCCTAATACAATTAATGGATATGAATTTGATATGGATTGAATATTGAACTCAAGTTAATCTGAATTTTATATTAGGCTAAGTTAAATTGGGTTAGGTTTAGCCTAGATTAAGATGGATGAAATCAAGTTAAAATCATATCAATTTAGGTTGGATTAGGTCAAGCTTAAGTTAAGTCCAATTCAAGTTAGACTAAGTTGATTTAAGCTCGATTTAAATCGAGTTATGTCAAGCTCAAATCAAGATTAGTTTAATTTAGAATAGGTCGAATTAGATTGAGTCTAAGTTATGAAAAATTAAGTCAAACTTAATTGAGCTAAAGTCAAATTAGATCGAGTAGGTTGTGTTCTGATCTTACAATTAAGATTTAAAATATTTTAAGAACTCATACAATTTTAAAAAAATATTTAAAAGTTAATTGAAATCTTATTTTAATATTGTTGTGGGTCAAAATCACTTTGATTTTAACCCTAAAAAGTATGTGAAGATTTTTTAACTCATTTAATAGATCAATAAAAGAAGTTATTTAGAGTGAATTGTTTATGAATAGTCAAATTCATAATTCTATAATCATGGGTACATCCTCGTTACCTTCTGGGTATTCAAGTGTGAGTCTAAGTCTCACATTAGCTAAAAATGAGAAATTTGAGCAATATATAAAAAAAAAATACCCATAAACATACTGCCTTAAGGTAAGGTTTTGGGTTGAGGGTGTTGTCATTCCCTTATGTGGTTTGACTCATTTCTCATTCTTATATATCTTTCCGGTTATGTCCCCTCAGATTCTTCCAGAAGCTTTCACTGTAACCCTCCCAAGAAACACCTTATGCATCAACTATGAATATTGATGTCTATTTTTAGCTTTAATTTTCATGAAATTGTATTTTATACTTTCACACTGTGCATACAAGAAACACGTGACTTTGATAAGAAAAACACAATTGGATTGACCAATCCAAAAATAAAAAAAAAATAGACTATTAATACAAAATTTGTAGTTTGAATTTTATGAATTTCTTAATTCGAAACTTAACAATATTACTTGAAACTTCTGAATTTGGAATTCTTCCAATGAGGTGATTTTCCCATATTGTATAATTTGGAACTCATCCCCTATTAACTACAAATTGTAAATCTGAAAGGTTACATTTTGTTCTTCTAGAATAGGCAATATGTAACAACACTGAAACTCAACTTACTATTTTGAATTGCTCAATAAAAAACTTAGATTGCACAATTAAAAAAAAAAATGAAAACCATAGATGATATAAAATAAAAAGGGCAAAGTGGTCATTTTGAAATACATGTAATGACATTTATTTCAAAATCATGAGCACAGGAAGGTCATGATTTAATGATATTTGTATTGCTTGTTTTCCTTTGAAATTGTTGTTTCTTTGATAACTTTGACTTGTCATGAAGTGAGCCTTCTTAACCTTCTCCCAAACCTTATCAACTCACATGTCAAACACATCACTACATCTACTAAATAATGGCACATCCTCGTCAACTTCCTTCTTCCTTCTAAGTAATTCGATTAAGGATCACCAAGCTTTGGATATATCTCATGTCTTAGATTTATATCCTAGTAACATCAAATTTATATCCTAGTAACATCAACCATCAAAACTAGCTCAAAGTAGTTAATTTCAGTTTGAAAAAAAAAAACTAAATCAGCATTCATTAACCTATCTTTAATTTTCAACCTTCTTTTGTCCATGTCCTCTTGAATTATATTTATTAATGGAATGCAGTTGTTAGCTAATGATTATGTGCATGATGATACTTACAATATCTCGTACCTTTTCCTTGCTATAAGAATTTTATGAACATCACTTAGTTTTATTTGCTTATCTTTGAATAAAATATCAAAAAATTGTATCTACTTTAATTACATAAAAAAATGTAAGTTTGATTAGCTATTTTGTCTTTCACTTCTCTATATTGTAACAATTGAAAAACATTAATTGGACGGATGATGTGAACTTGAGAAAGGGTCCAAGGTAAGGTGGATCTTAATATTATCTAAAACATTATTCAAAATTTTTAAATAAAAAAGAAATAAAAAAATTTTACTTACTATATATGTAGATGGCAAATGTAGAAGTGAAAAGAAGAGAGAGAGAAAAGAAAAGGAAGAGAAAGAGGAGAGAGAGGAAGAGAGAGAAGAAGGAAGGAAAAAGAGAAAGAGAAAGAGAGAAAGCATATTTAGAGTAAGAGAAATCTTGACATTGTAAAAGTATTTGTGGCTTTATTTCTTCTATATTTTTCTAATTAAAGATAAGGAAAAGTGAGATTAAACTTTTTTTTATATTAATTTTAATAAATTTATGTGTGTTTTATTAATATTTTATTTATTTTTATTTTGAACTATATATTATCTTAGCATTTTTGTTTTTCTGTTTATTTGCAGTTATACATCGATTTTATTTTATTTTATTTTATTTATCTTTAATTACATACTAATATTATTTATTTTATTTTATTTATCTCTAGTTACACATTGATCTTATTTATTTTACTTTATTTATCTCTAGTTACACATTGATCTTATTTATTTTACTTTATTTATCTTGTAGTCCTAATTATTTTACTTTATTTATCTCTAGTTACACATTACTTCTATTTATTTTATTTTATTATCTCTCATTATACATTAGTCTTATTTATTTTATTTGATTTATCTTCGGTTACACAATGATCCTATTTATTTTATCTCCAATTACGTATTAATCCTCTTTATTTATTTATGTTATTTATTTGATCTCTAATTGTATACTACTCTTCTTTGTGTAATTTATAATTACATTATTTAAGTTATCTCTACTTTTATCAAAATTGTATTATTTAAAGTTCTTACTTTAATTCTTATTTTATTTTATAATATTTTAAATATAAATTTTTATATAAAAATTAAAATAAATACATATGAAGTAAAAGTATATATTATTTATGAATTTGGATAAAAGAAAGTTACACATATGCTCTATTATTATTTTACTAGTTGTATCTCTTTGAATGATGTGTGCAAATTATTAACTAAGATCAATATAACATATCCTCAGAGTCATTATTGTTAAAGTAAGTATTTGGCCTAAGTTCAAGAAGGGGGGGTGAATTGAACCCTTTTTGATTCTTTTCAAAATGAGAATACAAGTTCTTTGAAGAACCTTAGAATGCAATCTATAGAGGTTCAAACAATTAACAAATATAAAAACCAAACAACCAGAAT
>Ga0209700_102399_pt1 | contig 38027 bp, 7 predicted proteins | sample SiratroredBW_FD_187528 | JGI IMG/M metagenome (GOLD analysis project Ga0209700, IMG submission 187528) | Root nodule microbial communities of legume samples collected from California, USA - Siratro red BW (SPAdes) (version 2) | ecosystem: Host-associated > Plants > Roots > Nodule | place: USA...
TATATATATATATATATATAGACATTAATTCAAAACGTTAAATCAACTAGTGAAAGAAAAAAATATAAGTATTATATATATATAGACGTATAGACACACATGATAGAAAAAAGTGATAAAAAAATCATGATAAATATTCATTATTTGAAAATAATAAGTATCTATATACCATAAATTTTTAATTTGTATCAGTCATGGTAACCAGGCAAGACAATATTATTTAGCACTTACTACCATATATTTATAAATTCTACAATTAGCCATATACCAATGCTTAAAATTTTAAAATTATAAAAAAGGAAAAAGTGCATTTTAATCAAAAGAACATTTATGGCGACATCCTTCCCTTAAAAATAACACTGGAAGCATTCTATTGAAACCCATGCAACCATCCAAGCACAACATTTCAAATTTTCAAATTTTAGGAGACTGTAGAATGTGATAGTAAAATTAACCATCACATAACTTCAAACTTGACAAAACTCACGTGACAGCAAGTGTGTGGAGCATATTCCTTATTCAATTACCCTTATCCACGAGAGTTCTCAGACATTAACACAAATTCTGAACAAACTTGGTGGTGGCTATGTCCGAAGTTTTATTAACAATCGAAGTTCAAGACCTTATTCAACCACAATAGCAACATAAAGGCCAGAAACTAATCATTTTATTGACAATTAAAGTAAATATTTTATCCCTTTTGTTGGGATGGAGATGATAGATCTTTCGGATAATTTTTATAACAATCAATACTTCAAAATGAGCATAAATTGAATCGGACCTCTCACCGGAGAAACTGGTTTAGTAAAATCTTGTCTAACTATTAGACGGTCTCAAACCCTCTAGTCTTTTAGTGTTTATTGGAGTCTGAATTGTGTAATAAAATCATCTAAGTGACTATCTAATTTAAAAATGAGAAACACTTTTTACATATCTTCCTTTTTAGTCTAGACATGTTTTACATGAGTTGGTTACAATGGTATTGGAATATAAATAAGATATCAGTAAGATCAAAAAGTTAACTTTTTGAATTATACTTGAGCGAAAATTTGTTGATAGGTAAAGTGTGAAATTATAATATCTAGGTTTAATATATTATCCCCTCTAACCACATTATTTTCTGTACGCAATTCTTTCTTGAATTCCTTACAAACACTTTAACAAAAAAACCTACAAAAATATTAACGTTGTCAAACACTACTAGATACATGACAACTGATGTCTAATGTGAATTTCATAAGAAAAGTGTAACTAACCACCGCGGCTTCCTTGCATTGTTCCCTTTGAAACACTGTCTGAGAAGGAGCCATTTACATAGAAGTCATCTTTTTAATTTTCTATAAACAAATGAAACCTCCAAATTAAGCTAAGAGTCCTTTTCCATGTTGTCATATGCAAAATCATTGAACAGAATCGTCAAACTAACATTGAAGTCCAAAGTAAAATCAAATGGCATAGATTGGATTTATTTCTGAATCATCAGAATTCGAAAGACGCCACGTTCCTCCTTTCTTAGACTTCTTCTCTTTCTTCCTCTCTCTTCGGGCGCGTTTGGATTTGACCACATAGTATGTCATGGTACCCAGAACACCACCCATTACGATCCCCCCTACAACTGTAACAAGTATCGCAGCCCAGCGGCTGCGCCGACCAACTACTATATAAGATGCTGTAATGTATGAAACAGAAGTGCATACAGAGGCTAACCACATCATCTTGTTGATTACCTCCACAACCCTTCTCTCAGCCTTTACCTCCCCTCTAACAAGGGTGATCTGAACCAACACCACTGCTAATGATGTAAATAGTGCCAAGGCATTAGATATGAAGAAGGCCTTAAATGGTGCAGTGTGTACCATCACTGCCATCCCATTATCGTAATCCCCACCAGGAACTGTGAAAAGTGCTGCAAATGCAACTGCCGCAAATAGCACAGCAACCACCGTTACTGAGTTGGCAGCATTGGTCACTCCTTCCCTGTGCAACTTGCGTAGCTCCTTTTCAATCCCACTCACGTTCTTGTTTGTTTTTCGAGTTTGTTCCAGCTGAAAATACACATCTTTCTTAATTTGTGTCATGCTTTTCCTTAGCTCATCCCTTGGTTGGTTCAGATCATTGGCTTTAACCGCGCCATAACGAATCAGAGACTCTTTGATCTCCAGAATTTCTTCAGATATTGGAAGCCCCTCCGCAAGGTCTAGAGCTGTCTTGTGGTCTCTTGTCAAGGTATTTACATTGGTGTCAGGAAGAAGTAACAGCTCATTCACTATCTGCATGAATGTTTGTAAGTCATTAGTTCAAACACACTTTTAATATCAGAAAGAATATCATAAGCAATTGCTAGAGAAATTATGATACCTCTACCCTCTTCTTCCTCGTGGCTACATGCAATGCAGTTTTGCCAAACCTGTCAGGGAGCATGACAATGGCTGCATCCGCTGCCAAAATGAGCTTTACCACATCACAACTAATCCCTTTGACAGCCATGTGTAGTGCAGTTTGTCCCTTTTTATCAGTCCTTCGAGCAAGTTGTGGATCCTTCTGCAGAAGTATCTTCACAACACCCACATGCCCCTGCCGTGCGGCTAAATGAAGAGCATTCTTTCCATTGGACCTAGTCATCTCCAACAGGGTAGGATCCCGAGACAACAACTCTTCAACGACATCCGCGTGTCCTCGTGTAGCTGCAGAGATTAGAGGGGTTGCATTTGACTGCGCAAACGTCTTAATCAACCCAGGGTCATGGTCCAGTAGCACCTGCACAATGGCTGCCACAATAAAATGCACAGTTGAAATGTTGCGTTCGTGCACATTACATTCCTCTCAATAATTTATTTCATCTCTCTTAAGATAAACTTCAATCCAAAATCAAATAAAGATGATGAATATATATTTCATACTCTCGTTGGTTAAAAGCCAAGGTTGCATGAACAATCAGAGCATGCATGTTCATGCATGCGTGTGTTAATATTATATAAAGTTTGTAGTATATATACGCACCAAGATGACCATTGCTAGCGGCAATGTGCAAGGTGTCAAAGCCGGAGCGGTTTTTGGAGGAAAGGGCTTCGGCGGTGGTGTGAGGGAGGAGCTCGCGGACGACGTCGAGGTGTCCCTTTTCGGCGGCGGTGAAGAGAGCGGTTTCGCCGAGGTCGTTGACCTCGTTGAAGATGGCGGACTTGAAGCGGACAACCTCGGCGTCGAACTCGACGATCCCCATCATGATGGAGTCAATCTCGGCGAGGATTTGGCGAACGGCGGCGACGTCTCCGCGCTGAGCGGCGAGGTGGAGCTCGGTGTCGTTGTGGCGGCCGGTGACCTGCTTGACATACTTCTTGCGGGGGGTGTCGAGGCGCTTGGCGGAGTTGGAGAGGAGGAGTGCCTTGTTGGATTTGGAGAGAAGGAGGGCCTTGCTGGAGGTGGAGAGGAAGAAGGTGGAGCTCGGGGTGGTGGAGGTGGTGGGAGTTGTGGGTTCGGAGAAAGGGGCATGAGGATGGTGGTGACGATGATGATCCATGATCGCCAGCACCAACGACGAAGGTGGTGGAGGAGGAGCGGGTGTGGCTACCCCATTCTACAATGCTCTCAGCGCCACAACACCGCTTCCATCGTCTTCGTTTGAGTTGCACCATTAGCGCTAACTCCCTTCCCTAATATCGTTGGTTTTTCGTTAGCTTCTTCCTTCTTTCTACACGCTAACCATCCTTTTTTTCTTCAAACTCTCTTCTTATTGTTTATTGCATTTTATTTTTTGTTAGTCTTTAACTGTTTTAATTAATTAACTTTAATCCACTTAATTATGCTTTTAGTCTTTTAAATTTAAACTAAACTTCAAAATTTTGTATTTTAAATTTTAAAAATTAAAATAAGATTCAGTTATAATTTTAAGAACTAAAAATATAATTAACTTATTCAACAATTTATGGTTTTTCAAATGGAACAATTACAAACTGATGCTTTGATTCGGTTTTGTTAGTTTTTAATGAGAACTAACTTGTTATAGTTCATTTCAATAAGTTGCAACTACAAATTGTGATTATTTAAAAAATATATATAATTAAAAAATACACAACTTTTAGAAAGTGATTGAGTAAGATGAGACGTCGACAAATATATATCTCAATTAGAATTGGATAATATCATTACAATTCTTACGATCTAAATCATGTACCCGATATCTACTCCGGATATATATTACTTGATCCTGAGTAACTCGGATCTATATATAACAAATTTGGTAAATTTGAAATATTCAAATTTATGGGATTACAAGTTGAAATCATGGAGTGCAGATAAAAAAGGGCCTAACAAATGTCCATTATTTATAAGCAAAGGAAAGGACTCCTTCTTCTTACACCTTTCTTGAGGCACCTTTAAATTTTTAATGAGGCACCTTTAAATTTTTAAAATATGTCCAAAAGTGTTTCTGAATTATTATTGTACAGATAAAATTGTCTTTAAGAACCCTAAAGTCTCATTATGATTTTTCAACTTGCCTCCATTACTCTTGTCGTCACCTTACCAACACACCTTCTATTGATTCCGTTTATTGTTTACATACTTATCAACCATTTGAGGTAAAAATGTTTTATTGAATATTTATTGGTTGATTTGAGGGTGTTATGTGGGTTTTCTATTTTCGTTGACAATGAGTTGCGGAATGGGCTGTTTCATAACTGTCATCCGAATTCGGAGAACAGTTCCAGAACAACCCGTTCCAAAACTATTTTTTCGTTGACAATGGGTTGTGGAATGAGATGTTTCAGGACTATTCTCCTGATCCGAATTGATAGTTTCGAAACAACTTATTCCACAACTGTTATGTGACGCCACTATTGCACTATTCAACCACCGCTCCATCGTCAATAACACCGCTGCCGATGAAAGTCCCTACTGCGAGAGAACACAACCACAACTATCCATCTTCACTGCACCTCGCGCACTTTTCTCTTCTATTGTTCCATTGCTTTAAGGTAATGAGAGATAAAACTGTCTTTACAAAATAGGACAGTTTAGAAACTTTTTTAAAATTTGGAGGTGCCTGAAGAAATCTTGGAGGTGCAGGAAGAAGCAGTCAAAGGAAAGTCCAAATAATCGTATAATGCACCAAGTGGCCCAAAAAGAGAAAAGTCCATACGAAGGCCCAATCTTTTCTCAATTAGCTTACCTCTCTAGTTAATTTTCGTGTCAGTCTAGGAAGGGCTGAAATAACGTTTCTTACTAAAATTTATAGATGAGAAAAAATATATAACTACAAAAATTCACTAAAATTGAATTGAATAAAATTTTTAATAAAATAATATTAATAAATTAATACTAACTATAATAATAAAAAATTAATATTTTATTGATGTTTATATTATTATTCTTTTTCATTTTTCGTTATGCCTCTCTTTCCTGCCAACGTATATTTATCCCCGAAGGATAGTGAAAAATCTTTTATGGTTTGCATTCAATTTGACAAAACACTGTATATATTTTACACACACAAAAAATGTCATTGAATCTATATAATTATCTCAATTTTTTAATCCTCGTTTTCTTATGCAAGTATGTGAAATACTTCCTTCAAATCAAGGAAGACAACAAAATTTTCCTACTTGAATCGTACTCGATTTTTCTCTGCTTTATTTTATACTAATCATGTTTAACTGTCAAGCTCGGGTCATCATCTAGAAACATCTGAGGATTAAAAACCCTTTTAACTTTTGAACAACGTTTAAGACGGTTTGAAGTTTGAATTGAGTTTCGGTGCTTAGTTGAAAAATAAGTTTGATACTACCAAAAAAAATATTAATTGGAATAGCTATTACAATAAAAGTAATCAAACTCCATTATATTAAGGAAACTGAAAATTCTATAAGCATTTTTCTATCATTGAATAAACATGAATCATGAACATGTTTCAGTAGGACCACATTCAAACAACAAAACTTCTTACTACTTCCATGGTTGGGGATTGAATATAAAAATGAGGCTAAAAACAAACATCAACGTGATGGTTGGAAAAATTTGCATCTTCAATGGCTGAAAATATGATTGGAAACGACCCGGTGTTGTATAAAATTATAAAATCACTACTTTTGAAATGATTGAAGTCATTAGTTTGAAGAGAAATGCGCTTCCCGTTTGTGTGGATAATATGCATTTATTAATCATAGATTGCAAGATTGGAAGGAAATATCTAAGTATGTGTTCAACAAGCTATGTCCACTCCTATAATTTTACACGTATAAAAGTTATTAAGAAATAATATTTTTTTTATAATTCCACCAATACAGTTTTAGTGTGAATCTGGTTATGGATATGAGTAACCCAGAAGAACTTGATTTTTTTAAGGAATCTAAAGAACTTGTTCTCACTGGAAAACAGGCAAAAAAGACAAAATGACTTATGCTTTGTTAATGTTTTATATCTTGTATTGGGGTTTGGTGGGAAGGAATAATGCCGTTTCACATTCGAAATCGTAAAAGACAAGAGCATGATTGGTGTATCATCATTTGTATAATTTCCTTATTATTAGTTCAAAAAATCTAATTTTCTGTTCTATTTTTTCTCTTTAGGACTGTATTTTGTTTACTATTATTGGTATTTTGTGACAAAATTGATGTAAAAAAATTTAAGTTGTCGTTAAATAAATAAAACACAATCATTTTGAAACAGTTGAGATTGACAAATATAATAATTATGTAAATCCTTTTTCAGAGATGTTAATACAATTACATGGACACATCATTTTATATAATTAATTTAGTAAATATTGATTGAGACAACTATACCATATTCTTCAATCTATGCTATTGGTAAAAAAAAAAATTGGGATACTAACAAAATATCATTATTAAGTTATTCATGTAAATGTAAATAATAGGCTATAACAATCATGAAAATTGAGATCTTCATATACCATTAGACTCATTGGATTAATCAAGTATAAAAAAAAATACTTTTATTTACCATAAATGCATATATTTTCATAACGTCAGTTCTTTATCAAAAATTTTGAACAAGAAATTTGATTTGTATATTTCAATTTCATCATTCTTGTTTTAGACAAATTCCTATTCGTAGCAAGTTAGATTCTTACCTTTAAGTGGGCATACCATTAGTGCAATTATTTTACTTGGTAAGAGTCTAATGATGGATTAATTTATTTTTTCTATTTGGGTCAATCATTTTTATTTGATCTTCATATGACATTTGGCACTATATGTATGCAAACACAGAATTGATGTTTGTTTTGTTTATTTTCTATCTTAATGATTTATTAATGTGTTAAAATATAATTAAATTTAAGCACATAAGTATTTTTTTAAAGAAAAAAAAAGTTATTTATGTTCAAGAATTTTAATAAAGCTTTCATATCCTCAAATTGAATGTGTCACACTATTTTTGGTTAGTGTCATTTGTTACTTTTTTTTCACTAATTGATATTTACAAAATTAAAAAATAAGGAGGACATATTTTAGAAATAATAATAATAATAGAAAAAGAAAAGTATAAATATAACAAGTCACTTATACAAATATTATATAATAATGTTACTCTAATTGATATTTAAATAATTTAAAAATAAAGATGACAGTTTTAACAAATGATAATAATAGAAAAACAAAAGTATAAATCAGGCATGTGCCACTTATACAAATATCATATCATAATGTTACTCTATAAGTTAATTCATTTTGTTATCATGATAAAGAACTAATAATAATTTTCAAAATCAAAACAAGAGAATAAATTTATTAAAAAAATTAAAATCAAAATTCGTAAAAACAAACAAAATGCAATTTAATCTAAATTTTAGATATTTATAATATTGAAATTGACTATTTCTTCTAAACACGAATACCATGAAATGTGTATTTTAATTAACATGTGATACTTCAAATTAATTAACATTTTAAAGTTATGTTCAAAAATATACTCATCTACTTAAAATATTTGAAATATATATATATATATATATATATATATATATATATATATATATATATATATATATATATAATTTTATTTAACTAACAAAATCATATCTCAAATAATACGTGAAGATAAGTATTGAACTTTTCACCGATATTTCATTTGGCTTAGTTGTAAAGAGAAATAAGGAGAGTGAAAAGAAAAAGGACAAAATGAGAATTTATAAAAATGAGAAGAAAAAAGAACATTCAAAATAAAGTTTCATATATTTGATTATGATCGTTTCTTTTATAATTTGATTTATTTATAATAAAATAGTAATAATAAATATTTTTAAATGAAAAACATTTTTATTCATTTTTTATTCTCTACCTACTTTTTTCAATAAAATCGTTTATATGTTTACTCATTTCTTCTTCTTCTTCTTCTTTTATTTTCATTCAATTCCTTTCCTCCAAACCAATGGTATTTAACAATCAATGTGTCCATTTCCAATCATGTGCGATCTGTTCGTCCGTTACTTCAAATTATTACGCGTTTCTTTTTTTTATTATTTATTTATTTTCCTCTTTAAATGCCGATCACTATCATAATAATGATTAATCACTGTTTTTCTCAATCCCATGACTCAAAATTGTTTTCCATTGACAAAAGTTGTGGTTGTTGGACATTGAACTTTTGTTTTTTCTTCTTTTTTTTACGACGCTTTATACACATTATCATTTTCCCATCCATAAAAAGAGAAGGAGCTCAATCACGTAAGAAAGAGTTGAATCACATAAAAAAAAGGAAATATAACAAAAATTACAAATATACAAAATATTATGGCTGTTTTGATTTAAATTAAGCATTATATCTGTCTGCCAAATGTTCTTAAACAATTTACAGAGACAAAAATTAAAAAATAAAGGCTTATAAATTTTATAAAAAAATTATTTAAAAGGTGGGTAATAAAAAAAATGGTAAATTTTCAATGTATTTTAAAAATTATATAAAATGGTGTATAGAGTAGAAAAAGTGGACCGCTAGTTCCTATCAACGAATTTTCCTCTCACCTAACGCTTGAATGAAATGAAGGGAAAACGATAAAGACATTACAATCATAAATGCTAATATAAAAAATAAAATAAACATTATCAAAAATACATAAAACTAAACATCTCATATCAAATGTAAAATTATATTTAAATCCTAGATTAATGCGAATACCTGAAAGGGCTGGCAAAATAAACATAAATATCACTTTTGCACACTACAAGCGATGAAAAAACCGAAAGATAAAAAACGCTACTCTACCTTGGTTTCATTGGAAATGGGGTGAAAGAAATCAAAATGAGCAAAATAAAATAAAAAAGTCAAAGTTCCCTGTTTGAGATGATAGGCAAAGTGTTTTTCTTGTGGGGTTCTTTAGAAAAACTTATCTCTTAAACTATAATGAAATGACAAAAGAGGAAGTGATTTATCAATCTTATTTTACCAATAAATTTTTATATGAAAAATATTTAAAAATATACTGAATAATTTAAATGTAAAAAAACATTAATTATTATTATGCAAAAAAATTATATAATTCATTAATTTGATTTGCTTTCTTTTTCACTTCTCAGTTTAAACAGCATTTTTTTTTTCTTAACATGTTTTTTTATTCTTTTTTCTATCACATTATTTGAGTTATCACACATATACTTTTATTTATCACATTATATTTATATTTTTTTTCTTTGACTAAGTGTCGAATGATGATTGTTCCAAATTCATTTTTATTTAAACGTAAACACAAAATTTGATGGATCCCACAACTTTCTTGATGTTAACTCTTGTTCTGGTGATGGCAAGATTTTTGATCGTCAAGAATAAAACGAATTCCGACTCAATAGAATTGAAATGATTTTTTTTTTTACTTAATTTAGAAAACCCTTAAACATTGTAAATTTGTTTTTTAGTTCTTGAATTTTTTATTATTTATAATAAAAAACATTTTTTATAAACATCATTTTTATATTTACAATAAAGTACTTTTTTATTAATTTGTATTTTTTCTTTTTCTTTTTATTTCTTGTCTTGTATAAAAAAATATTCTTTTATTTCGACTCTTTAGTTAATTATCAATTGTGTGAATAAATGTAAGTAAAAATTTTCATAAATAAACTTATACATTTTATAAATAAACTCGTGTATTTTTTTTTAAATTTGTATTCCTATATATTTATTTAGAATTGTGCATAATTTTATGACTCACATGACAATGATAAGTATTGTTCTTAGTTATTTTTTAATATGGATAGTTAATTCTTGTCCAATAAACTTGATTAATGATCTTATGAGTTAAAGTAGGTGCTGTTGGTCATAGATGAACATTTTGTCAACATTATTTAAATTGGAGATCACCTTTATGAGTTTCAGTATTCTTTAGACACATGCACAATTTATGAGTTGCATTTATTAGCTATAACTAGCATATATTAAGGTAAGAAAATTACTTCCAACTTAAATAGTGTAAAGATGTAAATTTGAGGGCTTGTATAAATTCTATTTCAAATTGTAAAAAATTATATATATTAACCTAGTTCAATTCATCAAAATATTTTTTCTATGGTAATCCTAATAAATTTATTTTTCATTTTTCATTGTGGCAAAATTACCAACTTTTTATGAGTGAAAAATATTTATATACTAGAAGTGAAACTCTTCGTTCCTCTTTTAAGTGAAAGTTTTTAATATCATTCATTATTTTTTACATTTTTAACCTTCTATTACCCTCTCTCAACATGTTTTCTCCATCTTTTCTTATGTCTCCAATCTTAACACTTCACTCAACTTGTAGAAGTGGTGTCAAATCCAATAATGAGAAACATAGTACAATAGTTAGGTGTATTTCAAATTTTCAACAAAGAAGGAGGAGACAACTCAAGTTAGCGAAACTAAAAAGTATATTCGCAGTTTGATAAGAATAAATTTCTTATTGGATTATAGTTGAATGTGTCAAAAATTCAACAATGAAAAATCACATAGAAGAAGTTAGTTTTTGGTTAAGGATATGTAGTAGTTAAAATAATAATTGTGATCCATTACCTATAAGGGAAATGAGACAACTAAAATATTGATGATTTAAAATTAATCAAATTATTGAAAGGTTTATTCATGTTACAAACAAGTTACTAGCATAAAGAAAAGCAATAGTTTAGAGAATGATATCATTTGTAATGTTTGTGCTATTTATCAACAAGATTATAAAAAAAAATCAATTTTGAACATGCTTAACAAATCTTGAAAATTTTCTTACAAAATATTTTTGGAAAGAAATAATACATATACTTAAAGGGCATATTCTTCATCTTCTAACCTGGAAACACAAGGAAGTGTTGAATATGTCCTAACTTCACCAACAATTTATTCAATGAGACAAATGGTAACAAAAAGGAAAGAGTAAAACAAGAGTAGGTGAAATTTATTCTCAAGACAACAATGTCATAGTTATGTAAGAGTTAGAAAAGGAAAAAAAAAATTATTATGAAAAGTATTGGTACATATAACGTTACTGAAAAATCTTATACGAAGGAACGTTGCTAAAAAATTGTAACATATTTGTTTTATGTTTAAAACATAACAAAATATTTGAATTTGGTTTTAGGCTTGCATTGTAAATAGGTCAAAATGACTCGCTTAAAGGTAGAAGATGGAAAAAAATATATAATGTTCTATCATTTTGTTACTTGTTTTTTATTGATGTACATTAATTTATACATTTAAAGGTCTTTTGTAACACACGTGATAATGTTGTACTAGTTAGTATCGTTAAAGTAAATGAGTTTTTTAAGAAACAAGTACAAGAAATACATGTAACGAATTAGATTAGGTGTTTGTCCATCCTTTATGTATTTAACATAATACTTTCCCCCTCTATTCTGATCTCATAATCTTGACTTTTTATTTCTCATTGCATTATAGTAAATACGTAGAGAATGGACAAGTACCTGTCTATTTGCAAACTTTCTTGGAAAATATAGGATTGTTTAATTCGAGAATATAAGATTGTTTAAGAATACATTATGTCTGACTCTTCTAATCACAATGGTGTGATAAAAAGAAGAAATCTAACTTTAATGGTTGTTGTTAAAAGCATGTGGAGTAATGTAAAATTTTCTCAATTCTTGTGAATTAAAGCACTTGAAACACCTATGTATATAATAAAAACAAATATAACCAATTGTTTTAAACACATATTTTGAGTCATTTTAAATTTGGAAACTCAATGTACCACATGTACACATTTGGTGATATCCATTTGGAATAAGAATTACTATACCTTATAATTATTAGTGAGTATTTCATAAATATGCTACAAATTTTAAAATGTATAGATTTTATTGTCCATCTCAAGATACTAGAATTGTAGAATCAAAGCTTATTCAAAATGACTTCATTATTGTGAGTGATTTAATTCAAGATATTGCATATAAAAATCTATTGTAAACTATTGTAAAATTCAATCCTCAAATGATAGACTATTAATATTTATACCCCTTTAGTTGAACACGTAGAAATTTACCATTCGAATTTCATGAGTTGGTGAAGATGATAACAACAAATAAATGTTAAACAATTTATTGAATGAGCTACCAATTGAACATTATGTTTCTTATTAAGATAATATTAAAAAAAATACTAGAATCTAGATATTATATAGTACATCTATATGAATTAAATTACGACATTTGAAATGAAAATAATATTTTTATAAGTCAGAAACTTTAAGAAATTGAATTTATAATATAATAAAAAATAAGATAAACTTTATAACGTCTAACAAAATTTGAGTTATGATTTAATTGTGTAATGATATAAAATTCATATAATAAAATTTGAGTTATTATTGAATTGTGTAATGATGTAAAATTCATAGATGAAGTTGAGTCTTTAAAACTAAAAGAAAATTACAAGATAACATTGCATATGTGTAAAACTTGTTATTAAAAAGTTCCCTTAAAGAAAAAGTTTTCAGGTTTAAAAAGTATTCTCTTTAAATAATTATGACATTAATAATTCAACTAATTATATTAATATTTGATTATACTTTTCATTTGACTCATAATGATTTGATAACTATTTTTTTCCACTTACATTCACTATACAACTACTTTTAATAATAAAATATTAAGTTAGGATATTAAATACAAATATAATGTTAAAATAAAATAAAATAAATAATATATAAAGTTATAAAGAAAGGAAAAAGTATCATAGCATTTAGTTTACCAAATGTATATTTTTCTTTCTTTTTAATTAGGTGTTTTTTTTACCAAATCTATAATTTTCTTTCTTTTTATATCTATACATAGTTAATCGAGTCTTGGTATCTATTTTTTGCATTTATTTTCTTCATTTTCGTGCTTTCCTTCACTGAAGCAAACAGGTTGTTAAGGAACTGTGGGTTAGTGATGCAAGAAACGAATTTATCGAATGGTTAGAAACGTAGCAGATGAAATCTTGAAATGGAACGTAAAAAGTAGAAAAAACCTGTATGATGAAGTCATGATTACATTTGCTATACGCAGAAGACGGAAAAAGTCGTTATATCTTCTGTCGTAAAAAAAAAAACTCTATCATCATTACTAGAATCAAGAAAAATAACGGCGAAAAAAGTCGCCGTTTGAAGTGTGCACTCAACTCCAACGCCGGAGAGGGGACGAAGTTACCGACGAGGAGGATACAGAACTGGGTGACGTTCCAAAAAAGAAGAGATTAGCGAGGTAATTTTCAATGTCTTCAGGGGTAAACGTGACATACTCGCTCACCATCAACTCCCTCACTGATCCTACCGTAGCAAGCACCGCATTGTACCACTCGCGATATTTCGGCACAATACTTCTCGCGATCGAACCTTTTATTTCGTCTCGTAGTTCTCTATCAGCCACCACAAACGAGTTCTGCTTCCGATATGCTTCCTCGAATTTGAGGTTGAAGTTCTCGAACACCGCTTTCGCCTCCGCTGCGGCCGGATTTACCGGCAGCGATGAAACCACTTCTCCCCAAGCCACCTTCTCGTAGTTCGCGACGAACCTCTTCGCTTTAGCTTCGTGCTTCGTAATCCAATCGTCTCCAAGCACGTACTGCAGGTTCGAGCTTCGGACTCTGGCCACCACGTACCAGAGATTGTTCGCGAGAAACAAGTAAGATAGTGAAACGTCCTTGCAATGCTTCGCTTTGCCGTCGAGCTTGCAAAGGAGTACAAGAATCAGCCACGCCATGCGCACCGTCAGCGCCGGCGTCGACGCAGAGTAATCAGACTCTGGACTGTATAAATAAGACTCCGACAGCGACGAAGACTTCGGTGGCTGAAGCCAGTCGCGCGGGAATATGTCAGAGAGTACGTTGACGTAATCTGCGAGGATTGCAAGATAATTCATCGTCTGAATCGTGAGCGAGTGTACGCCTCCTCTATTAACCGCAGACTTGGAGTAGTCTTTTTGGATCGTGGACTCGAACTCTGCGAGCAAGAATTGCGCAGACTCCGTGAGTCGTTGAAGTGAAGTGAGGACCTGAGAACGCACGGCGGAGTTGTAATCGGAGGAAAAGATGGACTCGATCTCTGGCAACAGTTCTGAAACCACAGCGTGCATGTCGAGCACGCGGAACAGCTTCTCCGGCGACGATTTCTTTGCTTTGGCGACGAGTTCGGGGAATCCGAAAAGGAGAGAGGCGCCGTCTCTGGAAATCTCGGCGAAGCAGGATTCTCTTACGGAATCTGAGTAACTGAAGACATGGTCGCAGAGGATTCTCTCTCCGTTAAAGAGCGTTCTAACGGAAATCCTTACTGCCTCTAACCAACTCTTGATTTTGAAATCAAGCACTTCCCAATCCATCTTGTTAGCGCGCGAGGAGCTCAGTTTCTCAACGCCGAGGCGATAGATTCCTTCGTCGATTATGGATTTTCGGATGATGATGTAAACGCTGACGCACTCTTTCGCGTAGCCGGAAGAGACCATGCAGTCGGCGATTAATTTCAGATCCGCCATGGCGCCTGAGGACACCTGCTCGACTTCGGAGATTGAGTCACCGGCGGCGCGGATATCGTCGTCTTCTGCCGCGAAGTCGTCGTCGTACTCGGATGAGCTGGAATTGGCGGAGGTGCGAGAGGATCTGGCGGAGACTGATTCGGGGTCAAGATGAGCGCGGTTCATGGATAAGATCTGGTAGAACTCTTTCTTGAGTCTCTTCATGGCGATCTGCATTAGGTTGTGAGCGAGGATGAGTTTATGGGAGGAAGGGTTGTGAGAGATCAAGGATTGCATGGTTTGGTGAAGCTGATTAACGCAGTTAATGAAGTGTTTTGCTTCGGTTTTGTCTTCGTAAAATAGGGAAGTGACTTTGGCGTAGGCTGAGGAGTCAGGGTTCCATTTCAGTATGAGTGCCTCTGCTTCCTCCATGAAGCCATCTTCGTCGAAGCTGCTAGGTTCGGAAAAGCTGAGCCTGGGCGGTGTTGGGCATGAGATAAAAGATTGTGGGGAAGAAGGAGAATTGCGGGCCAAGGCAAACGACGGCGTCTTGGGGTTAAAACACAGCTTTCTCATATTTGGAACTCAAAACGACTGATGGAAGTTAGAAGTGTATTTTAGATGTTTACACAAGAAACAAAAGCGATTTTCCGTTTAAGAGGGATCTGAAAACTCGTTGTGTTGGAGTCTGAGAGGGAAGAATAGATAGTTGGAAGTGAAAGGGGGGAGTATATATAGAGAGAAGGGGGGGGGAGCAGGGGAGGGACAGTGGTAGTGGCTTATTGGAAAAGTTGTGAATGAGGTTCAGCATTTTAAATTTTAACCTGTATTCACCTTTCATGACCCCACATCGCTGAATTTTAAATGCTTCTGTTGATTAGGTCACGAAATGGAACAGGAACTGATCTCTTCCATCTTCTCCAACTTGGTTATGGACTCAGTTAAAGCTACGCGTGAGCCTATGCCTTTGTCACATTCTTTCGGAGATAGACAAATCACATTGATGATGATTTTGGTAGGCTCTTTCAACGAAAGAGAAGTAACTGTCACCACCATCCACAGAAGCCTGCCACGTAAGAAAACTCAAATTAACCAGAGATAACTGATGATCAATTAATGGGAATTTGGCACCATTAAATTAAAGTGAAAATATGAGGGGAAATTTATAAGATTTAAATTTATTAATATAATTAGGAGTGTTTTAAATTATATAATTAAATTAGCGTAATTTAATTCAAATTTATTAATTAGTTTTGAGTGACTTTATCCAACTACAGGTAACTTTTGCCACACATTACATGTACCTTTCAATGTCATCAAAAGAAAACACGCTTGTGTACATGGCATTTTCTTAGTATTGTCACCTGCCAACATCATATTAACTTTGTGTTTGTTTTGATTGATTTTGGAAAAATATATATTTTTACATCTCTCTTTCAGAAAACTATCACCTAATAACTTTTATTATTATAATAATAATTTTTTTTAAAATTTTTATGTTTGTTTATATCTACTACTCTTATATTAATGAAGTACGTTATTGCTTTTTTAAAAGAGATTACGAATGTATTATCAGTTGCATACTAGGAAGTAAGTGAAGATGAAAGTTGTAGACGGGAGCGTAGTCCTTTTGTTTGGAGAACATACAAATGTGAGAAGAGAAAATTAAGGCTCCACGAGTTTACAAAATTTATTTTTTCTCACGTTACAGCTTTTGTAAAGGAAGATGTCGATTATTTATTATTTTTCACCATAAAAATTAGTTTACAATATTATATTATTATTATTATTATTATTATTATTCACCGTAGAAATTAGTTTTTCTTCTCATTATTAATTTATTTTCAATATTTATACTTAATCAATTTTTCGTTTTCTCTTTACTTTTACTATTATGGTAAATTTTTCAATCTGGTGTAATTCTTTTTTAAATTCCTGAAATGGTATATTTTTTTATTTATTTCCGGATATAGGTAAATGGTGTATAGGAGACACGATATTATTGTAAAGAAATCATGACCCTATTCCAGGATTTAATATAAAATTAAATGAAATGTTGAAAAGAAGATACTATCTTAATCTACTAGATAAAATTGTGCATCTAATATTTCTGAGTTAATTAATGTAGTGAATACTGTATGATTTTAGTAGGGTTAATATTTTGCATCCATTCCTCTTCTGTTTTATTTGGCACGTGTGATCTATTGCTAATGTGCAACTAAAATAAATACACAATTACAAAAGTGGTTTTATTTATTGATAAAAATGATTGAAATTAAATTGAAACAAATGTGAAGTTAATTTGAAATTAAACAATAATAGTTGAAGGGATTATTGTTTAAATTAAAATAAAAAATAATATTAGTATGAGATTTATATATTGATTTAAATTAAAAGTTTGATTTTGAAAAGAAAAATTAAATTAAATTAACATTTAATAATAAAATATATTTAGCAAAATTAAGTTTAAGTTTAATATTTGAATTTAGTTACTAATATAAAAATAATTTAAAATAAAATTAAGATTTAGTAATAAATTTAGAATGAAAAATTTGAAAATATTATATAATTTTTTAAATAAATTTATTGTTATTTTTAAATTATATTTATTATTAACTAAATATATTTCATATATTAACTGTAACTTTTTTCTCAGTAACCACTCTTCTATTCAAATTAAATTAATTTTTTTTGTATTTATTTTAGTTACACATTAGCAATTAGCAATAGATCACAACTGTCAAACAAAAAGAAGAGGAATGGGTAGAGAATATTAACCTTACTAAAATCCTACAATATTTTCACTATATTAATTAACTCATTAATTGAAATATTAGATGCACAATTTCATCTAGTAAATTAAGATCGTGTCCTCTTTTTAAGATTTTTCATTTAATCTTATATTAAATTGTAGAATAAGGTTACGATTTCTTCATTTAATCTTATATTAAATTGTGGAATAAGGCTACCCATATCTAAAAATAAATAAATAAAATACATCATTTCAAAAATTTCAAAAAAAAATTACACCAATTTAAAAAATTTGGCTACTATTATACTACTTCTCACATTTATTATATATGTATATGTATTATGATATACCATAATGTGCAAAATACGCTGTAGTCGCTGCCTCACCTCGAAAGGTATGGTCAATATAAATATCTGTAGCACACTTAACCCTGATTTTCATATGGTCACTAAAAAAGACAACTTAATTTCAATATATATATATATATATAGAGAGAGAGAGAGAGGAAGAAAAGTTTGTATATAATATTGACCTCTAGCCAATTATTGGACAGTTTTTTATATAATTATGAGTGATTATATTTGAATTTCATTTTTCGTTTTTAAATCTATCTTTATGGTAGGTACTTTTAAATTATTAAATTTAACTTTTAAATTATGAACCCACTAATTATAGCAACCATATATACGAATCATATCAGAAGATAGAGACTGTGTTTCAGGCACTCTTTTAATTAAATATTCATCTCATGGTATTTTTTCCTCTTTCCTGGAAGTATATTTCACAATCACTTTTATAAAGAGATATCAAAACTGTCTCTCCACAATTTCGTTTACTTATTCTTTTAATTATGAACTGAAGCTCAATAGTTTTTTTAAAAGAATTATTAATTGTTAAAAATATTATAAAATCGCAATTATAAATTTTTTGTTGTAAAAATTAATCTAAATTTAAATAATTTGATTGAAATTAAATTTAAATTCATATATATATATATATATATATACATGTAAATAGTTTTAAATTTTGTAGTTCCATATAAATTGGATCACTTTTAAATTTAAATTTATATTTACTAAAAAAATAGTTTGAATGTGTATAAATGGTTTGATGTCAGTCCTAAATTTAGTGCTTCTTTTTAAATTGATTATAAACTCAAATAAAATAAATACATATTTTCTATGTATATCTTTTAAAATTAAAATCTTCCATATTTCATAAAATATACAAATAAGTAATGATATAAAAACCAACCAGTATTTAATATTTGATATATATTTTCTATGAAGTAGAATATAATATTTAGTACAATAATGTAAATATACATCAATTTGTAATAAGAACAATTAGTATATACATCTTAAGAATTTAGTATTGAAATGAAAAGATTAAGAGACGTAAATTAATATAATAATATGTTTTAGTACACAAATATACAAAATTTTCTTATCAAAATATTTTGGATTTCTCTTAAATTTGATAAAATTATTTTAGGTACTTCTTTCTAAGAATTTTGATAAGAGTTTTCATCTATTCAGTTTTATTGGTTATCTTGTAAGTGGAAGGCAAATATAGTAGTATTTTTCTTGACATAAGAGTTTTCAAAAAAATTCAATAATCTTAATTATATTATTTTATAGATAGTGGAATATATACTTAAATCTTCCCAGACTCATTTATTAAGTGTGATAATAAAATGATAATATGAATTAATTTGTTTAACTATATTGTGACTCGCGAAGTTTGAAAGTCTGACAAAGGCCAATAAGACTAATACGCTGAAATATCTCGTTTCATTGATTTTATGTATAAATTATCTTGATTGAGTTATGGTATACTGAGTTAACATTACTCTATGTGGTACACAAATAATAGAAAAATAATGTATGTACTTCTTCAATATAACAATAATTTTAGTTAGGTTGGCGTAAAGCTTTTATATATAATTTTATAAGATAATCTTATAAATTTATTAAAAGTGAAATAAGAAATTATAAAATATTTTTATCTTATTTTTTCATTATCACACTTGTAAGATCCAGTTTTATATTTAGTAAGAATGATTTTAAAAAGTTAGAAGTTAAAATATGAAGTTATGTTTAATACATAAATTAGAATTTCAAATATTTAGTAATTTATCTTAAAAAAATATTTTTTTTAAAACTTTTTTTTTCATATTCTAAAATCTCCTACATCTTTTATTCAGGTAAAAGACAATAGAATTTAAGATAATCTAATTATACCATATTATTGTTTTAGTTAGAACATAAATAAGCATGAAGACGATAATAAATATTAGGACAAATATTAAGACAAAATAAAGATAAACATAGAAACGAAAGGAGAATGAGAACTAAGACTAAATAAATATATAGATATTCATCTATATCTTTATATCTAATTAAAAAATAAAATATTACTTGTATTCAACCAATAGGAAAATTTTCCAACAAAATAATAAAAAAAAAGACAATATTAAGGAAAATCCGGTCATTTGTCTTCCTTAAAAGTATCTATCGCATTCAGATGACATTTTGGAAGTCTTAGGACGCAACATGTTACCTGTTTTCCATAATTCTTGTTTGTTATTTTCCTACATTGCAAAGAAAAAAAAAAAAAGAAAGCAACCAACGAAGCATTTCTTGATACCTTTTATAAAAGAATTTTCTATTCAAACTTAATCCCATTCACATATCTATATTTCACATCAACTCAACACTACGGATAAAATCTTTAAGTTCTTCAATAAGTGTACAGTGAAGATTCTAATACTAGATTAATAATTATATATTTTCTTATAAAGTATCCTATTATTTTACAACGATTAAATAAAAAATAATAATTATATTTAATTTTAAAAGATACATAATGTATATAATATACAGTGTAAAAAAATATGTGAAAGATTTAAAATTATTTATAATGAATATGCATGATACCAGACTTGACTGTTTCTTTCTTTTTTTACTTTGCACACTTTCCGGCACTTTCTGCAATGTCTTATTTAAAACTTCATACTTAAGTTACATCAGCTATTTAGATATGATACAGTGTCATAAATAATGAACTTATCAAAGTAAAATCCACATCCTAATAAATTCTTCTAGACTTGGAAAAAAGACCAAGAGAAATGTGGTTCTACACGTCCCAACTAAATAAAAATAATAATTATAGCGTAATAATGTTGTAATTCGATATATCACACTTTGTCTTCTATCATTCTTCTCTTTTATACATTTCCATTTTTGAAAGGAAAAAGACAAAATATATTCAGCTTCTCCATTTCACTTATTTTCTTAAAAAAAAAATAGGTGATAAAAAAAAAATAGGTGATAAGATAGTGATATTTTAATAACACTGTTTAGTGTTTACTTTTATTTGATACTAATATATATTATTATTTTATTTATATATAATATTTTATTAATGAAAAACCGTATTAATTAGAATCATTTATAAAATAGGTGTCAAATTAATATTTTTCTGTGAGATATGTTAATAGATGGAAGTCAACCAAATATATGGTGTGTAAATAATGTATCCCCCATTCTTACTTATTTTAGCCCACTTGGAAAATAGTTCACATTTGGTATCACTTAATAAATTTAATAGCAGTTAAAAACTAAAATAATTTACTTTGAAACATTGTTTTAAATTTATTTTATATATTTAATAAAATAAATATATGAAATTTAAGACTAGATAATTAAAAAAATAGATGCAAAAAAAATTTAAAAAGTCATACTGCTCATCCTTCGATCTTTATTAATTATAAGTTTTTCAAATTTTAATATTATTTTTTACATTAACTTTAAGTTTTCATATAATAAATAAAAAATTAAAAAGGTAATTTTTTACATCTATCTAGACTTTCATAATTCTATTTTTGTCTGGTTCAGATATATATGATATTTGAGTGTCACTATTTACATATCAACTTCATTGGTACTTATTATTTGAAGGTTTTGCATGCGTGCGCAGGAAGGGAGTAGAGTACAAAGTAGAATACACATGTTTAAGAGATAATATTCCTAATATATGTAAACACTGCCTTTAGCCCTTTTTTTTCTTGTGCATAGAAACATATTTTGTTTTGCTCAATTGAAGTAATTTAAATTTCAAATATAAAGATCAATATAAAATTGTACAAGAGCAACTAAAATACAAGGAGGGAAATATAAATGTACATTAAAAGTTATTGTAAAATGAAAAGTTATCTTAATTTTTTCATTTAAACAAAATAACTAAAATCATGTTGAGCAAATTTTCTCAAATTTTTTTATCTTAATTTTAGTGAACGAAATTCAAGCTATTTTAGTATTACTAAAATTTGATTAAGATAATTTTTACCAAGTGAATCATAATTTTTGGATGCAAAACTGTTAGGTATTTAAGTGTGAGTCTAAGTCTCATGTTGGGTAGAAAGGAGAAAGTTGAGCAATATATAAGAAAGAAGACCCACAAATCCAATACCTTAAGCTTTTGGGTTGAAGTTGGTGTCATTCTGTTATATGTTAGCTCTTGTCTCATTCTTGAGGTTTCCCTCCTCGGATTTTTCCAACAAAGGTTTCAGGCAAGCGTGTCCCGTATAAGGGGGATAAATTGTTAGATATTCAAGTATGAATCTAAGTCTCCCATTAAGTAAGAATGAGAAATCTCTTATATGTGGTTTGACTCATTTCTCATTCTTATTTATCTTCCCAAGATTTTCTCTTCTCAGATTCTCAGTAAAAACAATTTTGCAATCGTAGAATTAAAAATAATTTTTCGATATTATATGAGAGAACTAATAACATCTATGAACATTAGCAAAAGTATAATTACATTTTTAAATTATTGCCTGCAAGAAAAATCTAATTAAAATTAAGCTTATCTCTTTGCCTACAAAATATATTGTTTTTCAAAATATCTAACTCAAAGGAAAAGAGGTCAAATGTTCAAAGATCATTTATTTTAATTTGAGGAAGTTAATCTAACAAAACTAACAAAGATTAATATTTTTTATTTAGATCATATATATAATTATCATGAGTCCACATACATGAAAAAAAAATAAGAATATGAAATTCTAAAAGAATTGAAAAAGTTATTATGAACAAAGTTTCTTGATTTAGACCTGTTTTCTATTCTCTCCTAGTTTGTAGGCTTAGAAAAAGAAAGAGGAAGATAATCGTTAATCTTATAAGAACTAAAATGACGGTTTCAAAATTTACAAGGATGAATAATATTTTTTTTATAAGAACCAAATTCAAAATTTCTTAATTTTACACTGAATAAAACATATTTAATTGTATATTATTATATAAATTATTTAATAAATTTTGTAATAATATTTTAATTTATTATAATATTTAATGCTAATTGTGTCATTAAGTTTCACATATTTTTTTCACAGTTCAATATTAAAGAAACTAATACATTGAATTTGAGAAAGAATATTGAAGATATATGTTTATACAATTTTATAATTTAAAAATAAAATAGAGTTTTAAATGTAAAAGTGTATTAAGTATTTGCATTATGTAAATGAATAATAATAAATATATGATAAAATGGAATGTGGCCTTCCCAATGTGAAGAGCAAATTAATAATCATAATAGTGAAACATTATTTTCTAGAACAAGTACTTAATTATTTATGATAGCATAGTATTACTTATCAGCTAAACAGTAAATTTTGTCTTCGTTAAAAAAATATGATTAACATGTGATTTCGTTGATCATGATAGTTTCTTGAATGTCAAATAATAATTGAAATGGTTACAATTAACAACGCCTTATAAAAGAGATTACTCTTCAGTCTTCACAAAAATTAGAGGAAAAGATTATTGTGGTTGCCTTGTTGGGTGAACAAACCAAGAATTTGGGATGGTGATTGAGTGGAATGTCCTTTCAAAAATGACTTCTTAACAATTACTCACCACATTCACATGCATCTTCTTGACGTGAACTTTCCACCACTATAAATTAAAACTTTATAATTATGCCATTTTAACATTCAATTTATCATAACTCGTTTTTATGATTTACATTATGGCTACTCTTCCAATAAAATGTTTCTAGATTATGAAAATTGTAAGGAATAAAAGTTATAAATTATAAATAAATTTAAATGTTCAAATATGAAGACACATAGCTTACTAATAGAATGAGAATAATTTAAAATTGCATATGATATTTTAAGAACGAATTTCAAACTTATTATAATTAATGATTCTAAGTTTTTCATATTTAAATGACAAATAAAATATTATTTTAAAGACTACTCGCTAGAAAGAAATTTGTATGATATGTATAAAGACTTGTATACCAAAAGCATTTGGAGATTTTTCTTTGCCCAAATCTATTGTCATTAAGAATAAACACGCGTGCCCATAATATTCTAATCTTAATTTGTTTTCACAGGCCCCACAAAGGGTTATTTGGTATATAATTGACTTGACCTTCTCTATTTGTTGGATATACAAAGTAAACACATTATTAATGAGATACGAAAAAATAAAGTCTCAGTTTTATTTTTAAATTTTGTCAAACAATATGAAAAACAAATGTGTAAGAACTAGTTAAGATTGAATAATTAACCAAAGAGATATAATGTAATTTGTAATTTCTAGTGTGTTTTATTATTATAATGTAATGTATTCAATTTTAGTTCAATGAAAAAAATCATAAAATGCTTTAAACATTTTATAATTTATTTTTTTAATTTAAATTTGATGATTATATATAATAAAATTTCTTATTCGACCGACCAAATTTGTTCATTTTTAAAGGTTGAATAGTTTAGAAAAACAATCGAAGTTTTGTTTAATATATTATAACAATTTAATAAAAAGTTTGCTTCAAATATCTAAAACGACTATTAAACTCTCCTCAACAGGCTCAAATAATTGTATTACACAAATTTTCAAATATCTTTCTTTCAATTATCTTCTTCAAATATTTCAAATTTATTAATATATTTTTCATTATAAATTTTTAAAAAAATATTTTAAAGTTAATTCAATTTTACAAAATTAGTTAAATATGATAAAGTTTATACTTATTTTTATATTATTATTTAGTCTTATCTTTTGATGTCAACCCACTTATGTTAAGAAAACGTAAAAATAAAATATATCCGATAATGGATGACATAATAAACTCAATTAATGTTACATTAAAATAAATATTAATAATTTTATATTATTTTTTATAAAATTAAACTTTAAACTTAATTTAATTTTATAAAATCAACTATATAAAATAAAATTTATATCATTATATATTATATATTATTATTTGATTATATATATCTTATTATCTAATATCTTCAATATGAATCAATTTTTCTTTGAATTTCTTTAATTGGATTTGTAATAAAGAAAAAATATCAAAATAGTGACAAAACTCATAACGATTATTATATTACATGCTTAAAATTGTAACTTACAAATCTAAAACTGTTTTCATTTGTAGTCATAGTCTTTTCTTATATAAACAATACTTTGTTATAAATGACGAGGGAAGAGGATATTTACATTTTGTTTATATTTATTTATTTTATACTATGAATATTTGTGTAAGGGTTTGAAAAAACAAGCGTAAATAGTTTTCATTATGTATTTGAATTATTTTTATCTTATTTATGTAAAGTAGTCTAATAAGATAGTTTACAAGTTATACACAATAATTGTACTGTTTTTTTATTATTATAGAATTAACTTATACATAATTATTACATAATTGGTAATTTTTAATTAGTGTGTAGTTAACTTAGGTATTATTTATATGTAGGTTAAGTTATGAATAATTGGAGTGTTAAGTCTCTTCTTAGTTTATAATTGAAAATATATAAATTTTAGTTTTATTCTATCTACACTGATTAAAAATTCCTATAATTTGTTTATAAAGAGTAAATTGAAAATTGTAATATTTTAAAAGGTAAATAATATATATTTAATCTTTATGCTTCATTTCTATAAATTAGAATAATTATTTTAATGAAAGTTTTTTTTGTTAATTATTCTTTTAACAAGATAATTTTAAAAATATTTTATTAAGTGGATGGTGTATAAAACTTGTTATCCCTTTTACATATGTTCTTTTGTAATTGTTTATCTTTTTAAATTTATTTAAGTAACGTGATTGATGATATTAAAAGAATCAATTAATTACCATAAATCATAATCAAATATTTGAAGACTGTCCTAAATATAAATATTTATAGATAATCAATTATTACTCAAATAATCGATTAAGTTTTTCTATACGTATTTTTATAATCAATTAAAAATAATGTAATGGATTACATTTATAATAATTGATTAAATTATTTAAGAGTCGATTTTATATAAATTTTTTTATTTCGAAAATAATTAATTAGAATAACTACAAATATACTTCAGCTTTCAATAAAAACTCTCGAAGAATTACTAAGAGTTTTGGCGCTTCGAGATATTTGGTGAAAATACTCATAGTCTCTTCCTTTTGAAATATTACTATAGATAATATGTTTCCCTAATTTTTTTATAATTTAGTTTTGAATTTTCTGTACAGTCAGGTTTCGGGTGTTCATGTAGTTTTTTACTTGGTGTGGTAGTATTGTTGCTAGGTTTTTAAGATTTTTTTTCTTCATATTGGTAGGTGTTGTAGTATTAAATAATTGTTAATAACAAGTAAATCAATTACTTTTCATTTATTTATACTATTTCTGATCCAAATACTTTACTCTAATTCTTTTCACCGATTTTTTCTTTTTCTATTTCTTAACTCTCTTTTATTGTCTAAAGGATGTAAGGCGGATTAAAAACACAAGTACGACCGGCTGAATTGGTTAAAAAAATAGTATTTAAGTTAAAAAAAATTAAATTATTTTTAATAAGAGTAATTAAGTTTAACTTCAATGAATATATAAAGTAAAAAAAAAATTAAGATAATAAGAGAAAGATGAAACATAAAAATTCAATAAAATTTTATAGGGATTTGATTCTACCCAAATTTATATCCAATTAATCCAAACAATTTTAGCTAAATTTTGTTAAAAACCTTGAATTATCCAATTACAGGTACTCCTATATAACTATAATAAAAAATACAAACCACTCCTTAAAACATCATCCAATAAGATATAAGAATATTGAAAATTATCTACAGCAAATCAAACACTGTTGTAAAGTTATCAATGAAGATTACAAAAAGAGAAAAAAAAATATCACTTGATATGTAACATATTTACAATGAAAAATTTATAACATAATAAATCATTTTGATGAATCTTGATACTATAGATAATATAATATTGTTAAGAACTAGTTAGATAGTTTAGCATATATTATTGTAATTGTCTTACCAATGTTATTCGAGTCCTTAGGTTTTATATATAAAAACCATTGTGTATACAAATAGAATATTATATAGTTTGAAATTCTTTGTCTATAAAATCTTCTAGTTTTAATAAAAATATATATTTTTTAATATTACTTTTGTTTTGTTACCAACCAACACTATTCATAATTGATTATTTATGAGAATAAAACATTCTAAACTAACTCAAATAATCAATTATTTTAAGTTCACAATGTAAAACACTCTAAATTTGTTGACATAATTGATGATTCACTTTTTATAATCAATTATTTATGAAACCATGTGAAATTAAAATTTAATCTTAACTTAGACATAATCAATTATAAACTTAACATAATTTATCATTATGTTCATAAGAATTAAAAAAAAACACTTTTTAAATATAAATTTATTTAAAATGATCAGTGATTTATACTTTACATATTGACCATGCATAGATAATATACATAGATAATGAGTAATAGTAAAACGAATCATCAACAAGATTGTGTAAATATTATCAAAATTATCATTAAATCAATAATTTAAAAAAAATAAAATCACTTGTGAATGGAATTTGGTCACGAGATACTCCTCTCGGAATATAATAAAGTAATAGAATAGAAAAACAGCTGTAAACACATAATTGAAACTTCCATTAAAGACTTGCTTAGAAAAATCCTACAGAGACTTAAACCTCAACCTGAATCTATTTTACGCAACCTATATGCTTCACATATACATGGTTTGATTATTGTGTTGCAAAATCACCAATTAGACTAGAGTCTCTAATTTAGAGGTATTCATATCAATGAACATATTTGGAAATACCTTGCAGTCAAGCAAATGCAAATGAAAGGTCGTCCCATTTTCTACAGAAGACCGACCAAAGCCAATCACATCGTATCAATTCGTCTAAACCTTTGAAAATAAACAACCTACGTGATGTACACATATTTATATAACCCTAAGCTTTCACTTTATATCCACACCATTTCCCAATATTTTAGCCATACATGTTCACATTTTGCTATATATGTCTATATATTTTTATATTTATTTGTAACATTTCTTTTCATATAAAGTCAATTCATTCATTTTGCTTTAATTAAGTATTTATTTAAGCATTTTCGTTTACTTAACTTCTTTAATGGATGTTCAATATAAGTTTGGGCACAATAAAATATTTATAAATTATTAAGAAAATAATTCGTATTAATTATATTGAAATAAAAAACTTATTAATTATCTAATCGCTTTAATAGTAACAAAGACTATAGTTTTAACATTTGTATTTCACAATTAAAAGAAAAATGGCAAAGGAAACTATATAAATTATATACTCCATTCTTTGCCTAAACTATCTTTTAAGGTGATTTTTTTTTCGTAAATTGAAAGAAATATAATAATTTTGTCTATTTTTTGAAATATGTATGAAGTTTTTCTTCTATTTTTTTAATTTGAAAATCACAATCGAGTGCATATACTATTCATACATCACAACAAACGTGTGTGTGTGTCTCTCTCTCTATATGTGTGTGTATATATATATATATATATATATATATATATATATATATATATATATATATATATATATATATATATATATTAGTTATTTAGATTAGAAAAAAATATAAATGTAATTAATAAAAGACTTATTAAAGTTATCTTAAATTATAAAATTGACAAATAAACAAAATTCATAATATTTTAAAATCCAACAATTATAAAGGAATCAAAGTTATCTAGACTTAAATTTGCTAAAAATATAGTTTTTTTAAACCATGCAAAATTATAAGTTATACTATGTTTCTTCGATAATTGTTAAATTTTTCTCGTTTCCCACGTAGTTATGACAAGTTTTATGCACATATTTTATCACTTAATAAGTAATATATTTTTTAATTATATCATTTATTTATTTTTTCATATTTTGTCATTAAATTTTTTATTGTATATTTTATAGTCCATGTAATTTGTAACTTAATGAAAACGTGTTACGAAAAAAAATCCCAAAGAATGAAACGAAAGAAAAACAACGTTGTTTTTAAGAATTCATTGATGTCATTTTCATTTGTCTTAATCTTTTGCGATACGTAATCACTCGTTAAAAAGATAATGGACGAGAACAATGCATTATGGAAAGTTTGATGATAGATTACGTGAAAAAGAAATGAATTGTAAAATTTACGAAATTATAATAATTAAATTGCAAATGTAATTAAACCTTAATGCTTTTTTTTTCTTCAAAAAGTATATTTTTATTTAGTTAACCCCCAAGGAAGGCATGGAATTTTCAAAAAAAGTTTACATATTTCATATACTGATATTTCAACTGCCCCGTTAATATGGATAATAAACTGATAGAGGGGACAAAACATGAATAAGAAAGGTCTGGTAAGTAAAAGTTGAAAAAAAGAAATAACAAATTAATATTTTTGTCAAAGATGATTTCATGCGCCAAGTACGGTATTATGCATGCACATATACTGAAAATGACCACTTTGGAAAAATATGCTTCACATACTGTAAATTAATTAGATAATGATTTTAATTAATTAAGAAGATTTCCAAAATGTGCACCACGTTGTTTGCGTAACACAATGAATAACTAGAAGTTATTTGGAAGTGTGTTTCTATAATTTGTGTTGACAAACAACTAGCCTACACCCACACATGTGGTGCACAAATTGATATGCCATATGTTGTTGACATATCCCATATGTGGTCATTAAATGACAAACAATTAATTTTTTTTTATTTCTCTTTTGAAATTAACTATTTTTTCACTTAATTGTTTTTCGTCTAATTGAGTATATAGTGTTTGGGAAACAAGTGACGATTATGTAATATGCGCCAGTGTTTTCCAATTAAAAAGACTTATCTACTAAATTCTAATAGCTATTATTTTATGATGGAAAATATTAATTACTTAAGAACATTTAGGAAAATCAATACAACGATTAAAAAAAGTGTGTTGTAATAAAGGGACACGTAATTTTTTAAAAATGATGTTATTATTTATTATTTTTGACAAAAAATGTTCTCTTATATAAAGAGATAACAAGAAGAAGGGTAAACAAATATTATAGGCACATAATAAAATTGGAGACAACAATCAAAATTTGAAAGACACATTAGTCCAGATTATAGGTAAAACATTATGTTGAAGCATGCAATAAATCCTGACTCTTGACACATTGAACAAAAGAATCACCACTTAATTTTTAAGTATCATTTATTCAAAGATTTTTTTTTTACTTATTTTTTCGTTTTGGGATGTTTAAAATTTTAAATTTAAGGTAATATTAATTGTTTTCCTTTTATCAAATATACTTTTTATTTATTTATTTCTAATTAATTGTTCTTGTATCTTATTATGAAATATAAATGAAATTTTAATATTCATATCTATTTTATCAAAATTTTAAAAATTAATATGACTATTCATTTTTTATATAAAATTTAAAAAAGACAAATAAAGCCATTAAGAATACAGTTCAAAAATATTTGTCCGAAAATATATATTATATAATTAGTGTGGAGTATCTGTGATTTTTTTTAACATTAATCTATATTAAAGAAATTATCTATTTATCTTTAATGGATTCCCTACTCCAAATGCATGTTTAATCAAGGATTTATCAATTAGAGGTGATTACCAATATAATGTTATTGAATTAAATGCCATATACTACAAAAATACTTGTTAAGGATAGCCGTTTTAATATCGCGGTTCAAAAAACAGCCATTATTATTTTTATACCTAAGTAATTTTATAACTTTCACATTTTGTATTTAAAATATTTTTTCATGCATTTCTTTTAATTTTTTTTTTCTATTTCAGTCCTCTTTAAAAAAGTTATAATATATACAAAAACAATGGTGACCACAAATAAGATTATTTTTAGTGATAAGACTATATCATGATAGACTAGATGGTGACTTGATCTAAACTAGCCACAATGTTGAATGATAAAGATGTGTCATATAATTATTGTGCATTATTTAGTTTCAACTTCTCTTTTTTTATAACTCATTTTAAACATTTTACGCGAAAATGAAATATCGTAATTTAATTTATTTTCTTTTAAAAAATAAAATGATTATGAAATATTTTATTTTATATTTTCCTTTCTACATTATAGTAAATATATAAGTATAAATTAATTAAAACTGAATGAAAGTCGGGACATGATTGAAAAAAAATAATTAATATTATTTTAAAATAAAATAAATAAATAATTTTTCTATATTTAACATTTAAAAGAAGAATAGAAAGTGTATTTAAGAGGAGATTTATATGGTGATCCCCACAGCACAATGCCCACATATATTGGTGCCAATGGGCCATGATCCATTATGGGGGCAATTGTCATGAAGTTGTCTAAGCCCGTTTGGACTATTGTGGGGGCAATATTTAAATTAACTTTTGTAGTTTTTAAATAATACATTTTTAATCCAGATAGTTTGTATTATATATTTTAAATAATTATTTGAAAGACATTATTACTACCGACGATTATTCATGTGTTGAAATTTTTGCTTTTAAAGTAATTATTAATACCGCTGATTGTTAGAAAATATAAGATTTATTATTTGATATCATTATATTAATAAAAATAATAGATACTCGTTTTGACAAGATTATGAGTGGTAAACGCAGGAGAAAATGATGTGCACAAAGGGAATTAAGTTTTTCTATATAAAGTGTTCAATATGTTATTCATATAATTTGAACATTTATAGATGAAATGAGTTTTCTTTATTCTATTTAGTTAAATTAAAGATATAATGTCTCTTCTTTGTATAAAGTTGTATATTACACCATGAACATATATTTAAAACACAAATGTATATTGATAAGATCAATTTTTATTGTCACTTTGGTGTAATAGTTATTTATTATGTGCATATTGAAAGATGTTCTATGTTTTGTCTTCTGTACAATCTAATTTTGAAACATATATAAATTATCATTTTGACGAATGAATTTGTTAAGGTGATTACTACAGAGTATATATTTGATACTTTTCATATCTTTCATGGTTATTGTTTAAATAATTGATACAATTTATTTGAATTATTTTATTTATATTATCTTATTTTTTTAGTCGTGTTTGTTTAGCAACGGAGAATATTATATATGCATTGACAGGTGATCACTAGAGTTTAACGGCTTAGGTGGTGAAATTTTTAAATTCTCTCTTTTAAAAAAGATGTATTTAATTTTGGAAACCATTGCATGAATATTCGTAAGATGTATAATTGGGTGAATATTTTCCAATGTTTGCTTTCATTTTTAGAATAAAAATAATAAAGTTGTTATAAATGTAAATAAAAAGTCTTCTTTAAGATATCTAAATGAAAAATATAAAAACATAATAATTTGTGTTCTATTGTATTATAACACTGATAGCAAAAGAAGAAAAAAAAAAATTCAAGCACTACAAAATTACTATCGCGGATTAAAACTTAGCTTGTATTTTATATTTTGAATAGTTTACGTTATTATACTATTTTTTTTCTCACTTATATATTTTTAAACTGTTTCTTAAAATAGGAGCATCGAATTTTTTAGTGTTATAAATAACAAAAGAATAATACAATGGAAGAAGAAACTTAATTTAAAAATAAAAAGTTTAAAACTAAAAATCAAATAGAAAATTTTTAGATTCCTTTAATCTATTGTTCCATTATCCAATGTAGGAGAAGTTTTTACTTAGGACAACACATTCTTTCAAGAATTGATTTTCCTCGATTATACTCAGTAACTTCTCTATTCTTTTAATTTCTTAGTTAGTGTCTTTAAAATTTCCATTTTTGAGGACTTACATTATTTAAAATCTGATGATATTATTATTATTTTTTATTTATCTGTGTCAGGTTTAATTTGTCTTTTTAACATTTAATTCAAATTTGAAGGTAAATTACACTACAAAAGTATTGCCTCCACCTCCCACATATTAGTGTATATCTCTTGTGACACAAAACAAAAACCTTTCAGGATTGGAATCGATGAGAAAACAGAATAAAGGGGAAAAAGAAAGAGAGAATTTTGAATGGTGGGTGTAGAACATTGGCCATCGTTCAAAAATGGGGGAAGAAGATAATAAAGCAAGGAGGAAAAGAGGAGGAAGAAAGCCCCAGAAGCATCTGATTCCATGAATATGTGAAGGGAATTTCATTCATTTTTTTTAGTTCATAAAAGAGAAAAAAAAAGTGACTTTGCGTCTCATCCATCCGCAAGAAAGCAAAATTCGAAATGGTTTACTTACTGGCAGAATTTGTTCCATTAGAATCTTTTAGTGTGTTGTGTTTTGATTTTCCTCTCTGTATTGTGTTCAAGTTGCCCAGTTTATGTGACCCAGCATCAAATGTTCATGCAAATTTGATGCTTTCCTAGTTTTCTTAACATCAACACTTAAATTGTTTAATTAGGTGTGTTTTGTGTCACCTGAATGAACTTAGCACATGAAACTGCAACATGTACTTAATGGTTGTGCTGTTTCCTCTGACTAAGTTTTCAATGTTCTATAAAGTGTTTCTGTGAAGTGCATGTTGGTAGGTAGATAGTGTAGGCCATGCCCAACAAGCCAACAGGGCAACAGAGAATTACCCAAATTCACTGTGCTTTAGTTGTTTGTGCCTTCAATTTTTTATCCATTCAATTCAAGCCACCACATAAAATGCAAATTCATGTCGCTGCAACTTCACGTCATTCCAAATCATGTCTGCACCTCTATGTATACACTCCTCACAAAATCATTACTTTAAGAAATAATTATCATGTAGTATTATTATGGGAGCAATGATAATCACAAACATTTAGACACCCGTGCAAAAAGATACAAAAAGTACTATGCCCTGGAATATATAAATTGACTAAATACCATATGTGCTGATAAAGAATCATAACTGTTTTTAAAATTATTTCAATAATGATTTCTGATTAATTCATTATGTAAAAATTGAACTCTTATATATATATATAAAGATAGGACAAGATGACAGTGTTACAAAATAGGGGAAAATGGGATCCAAAGCTACACAATGGAACTACAGTTTATAGTTATTATCAGAATATTAGACAACACTTTGCTATATTTATTACCCTTAGATTCTACTGTGTTAATTACAAGTAAAAAGAATAGTTTCATCTGAGGTGTTTTCATGAGAGTGTGACAAGTTTTTTTTTCTCTACATAATGAAGCAAACAGAGTTAAGGCAATTTCAGTGTACTTATTTTGTGTCATTTTCATTCTTTAAAGCAACAGAAATGTTGGTTGCATGTCATAAACATCACTCTGTTTTGCTCTGCCTTTCCACAAATTTGACGATTCTTCCATTTGTAAAAAAGTTGGCAAATTTTGTATTGATGATTTTTTCTAATATTTGTCAAATTCGATAACATGTATGATAATGTAACCAATGCCATCACACGTGCACATTGCTATTACCATCCTCAAACCATTGACGTTTATGTGTTTATGTCCATAACCCTTCATACATTGATCTTGTTTTACCAATGCTATTTTGGGTTTAGGTCCCACGTAATTGGCTTAGGTGGTATACTGTTACAAAAAATATCCAAACCAATGCTAGACTTGGGAAAGTTTAAGCATTTCCTTCATACGCTATTTACTGTTGTTGTTTTCACATATTAAACAACAAACTATTTCAATTTGAACTTTCCATCTTTTCTCTATATCTCAACCTACCACACCTCACTCACTCCCAATTGAAGCTTAAAAGCAGTGACTACCACCTTTTTTCTTCTGGTTCAACCTCCTTCTCTATCTCTTCCTTTCTTACACTGCACATTCATTCTCTTACCCTTCATCATCGAGACATGAAAGGCATAGACATGTTCTGTGCATCACAGGCCTCAACAGCCATATGTCTCAGCATGGATCGACCCTCTTCCTCCATTTCCAACACTACTCAACTTGGTGGAAGAGCCATTGACCGCCACAACCCCATCATCACAGATCCAAGAAGAACACCCTCCAGAGACTTCATTGTCCCTAGAGCTTCTCCCAAGCCCCACATCGACCTCAAACCTTTGCATGATCTCCCCAAGGCTAAGAAAAACTCCACTTCCAAGCCAAGTGGCCAGAAAAAGAAAAATGCAGCAAAGGGTCTTGATCAAAAGAAGAAAAGTAGCGCGGGAATGTTGACTGAACACATGGCAAACAATTACTCTTCAAAACCAATTGACAGTATTCTGAGGAGGAGTTGGGTTAGGCCACCTACTGATTTGATCACTCCTCCTGGTTCTTCAAGATATTTGCTCGGTGACATGCCTTCCTTCGATGGTGGATCATCACTTCATGATCCTGTTTTGGCTATAACCAACGTTGATAAGGAGAAAGGTCAAGTCCTTCATCATGATGAAACCAGCCATTCATCTAAACCCTCTTCTAGCTCTTCTCTTCCAACATCGGCTCCCTCAGACCAGGTTGAATTTTTTCACAAAACTTATACACAATTCCTTACTGAGATGAAACCTCAATTAACAGATGAAGAATAACACAATCTACACTTAAAGTTAGTTTTTTTTTTTTCTCCTTGTGACTCTTGTACTTGTACATACATGACCCTATACCACTTACCTAGGATTTTTCTATCTGAATTATGTGCCTATGTTTCGTGTCAAGGACTCTCACCCACTTCGAATAGACTATATATAGCAGATGTATATAAGAAAGTTTTTTCATTTGAGGTAGGAATTGGACTAGCATGTTGTTGTGGAATGATCAAGTACTATGTACTCAAATGGGGTGTGATTTGAATGATTTTTCTTGCAGGTTGTAGTTTTGAGGGTTTCTCTGCACTGCAAAGGTTGTGAAGGGAAGGTGAGGAAGCATCTCTCCAGAATGCGAGGTATGAAAATCACTCGTAAAATCTTCTCTTTCGAACCATAAATTTAACACGAGATCACATGCAACTTTTAACATGTTTCCTCTTTCACAGAATATTTGACAAACTTAAGATGATAAAATCTCAAACAGTTTTCTAAGTAACTATATTCTGATGATCTGACTTAAAAATGTTGTATTTAATTATCATATTTGATCTCTCCATCTATTCTGACATAATTAGCATAAATAAAGTTCTGATTAATTATGAAAAAGACTTTGTTTCTTGAACTGTGAAGACAGTTTTGTGGACTCTTTTCATTTTATTTTTCGTGTATTGTTAATTACATGGATAGGAGTTACATCCTTCAACATAGACTTTGCGGCAAAGAAGGTTACGGTGGTTGGTGATGTGACTCCTTTGAGCGTATTGGCAAGCATATCAAAGGTGAAGAATGCACAATTTTGGCCAGAACCTGCTTCACTAGTTGGATCCGGTTATGCAGAAACAAAGAAAACAAATTTTATCTAACTCCTATTGGTAGTATTATGCACTTTTTCTTTTCAGTTACAATTTTAAGGTTCGAACTGGTGAACTGGGTAGCACTTTAATTAGTGTAAATACAAATGTTGGAAGGCACTGTAACTTTGGCTTTGAAGAGATATTAGAGTTTATTTCGAAGGAACCTTAGTTTTGTACAAGGATTGGTCTAATTTCTCTTGAAAAAAAAATTAAACTGTGACTTGTTTTTTTCTAAGGTAAAGAAAATTTCTGAGATCTATTCTCTTATGGTATTCCCATGGTTATGCCACTATACTGCCATTTGTGCAAATATTTTTCTCTTTTCTTTTGTTGACGGTATATGACTTTTTACCTGCAATCTGAAAGAATGTGTTTGGGAAATCTTCAGCATCCATAAAGCAATCAAATGATTTCTATATATTTTTTAACATAGAATATGGGGTTATGCGCAGGTTATCAAGAATCTTGCCTTTTTCATAAACGAGTGTGATGATAGGAATAATAGCTGTTTTGTGAGAGAGAGAAAAAAGAAGACTTGATAATATAAATGTCACTAATTTAATAAGGACACTGTAAGTGTAAGATAAAAAACCTAAATAAAATTCGAAAACCATCTGTCGCAACCGGGGTCACGACGGGGACGGTGAACAAAAATATATAATTTTTTTTTAATTTTTAAAACAGAGGAGTCGCCACCATAGTTTATTAGGAAAAACTATGGAAAACCAAAAACAAGATAAGACAAGTTCGCAAAACCAGATTTAGAGTTCGAGAGTCGGTTACGTGTGGAAAAGGTGTTAGCACCCCCACAACGCCCGTCCTAAGACGGTACCTTTAATTAAATAAGTAATCTGAGTGTGATTATTTAAAATATTTATTTTCCCAAGAAAAAGATTAAAATAAAACAAACAAAATATATTTTTTTTTTGTTTTAGGGAGCCCGACAAGGTTTGACCTTGCTCCTACGTATCTCCATTTAAGAGTGGAGAATCAGGGTTACGTAGTTCTTTGATGATAAGATTGTTAGTTGTTTTGATTTGTATTTTTGAAAGTTTATGTTTGAAAATAAGGTAATTGAATGGTGTCAGTGCTAGGTTTAAAGCCTGGGCTTTTGAGATACAATGTCAGGTTTAAAGCCTGGGCTTTGAGGAGCAGTGTCAGGTTTAAAGCCTGGGCTTTGAGGAATGGTGCCAGGTTTAAAGCCTGGGCTTTGAGGGACAGTGCCAGGTTTAAAGCCTGGGCTTTGAGGAACAGTGCCAGGTTTAAAGCCTGGGCTTTGAGGAACAGTGCCAGGTTTAAAGCCTGGACTTTAGGATTGGGGTATATATCAAATTTGGTGTTGGAAAATAACATGCGACAGTTATACGCAATATAGAATTGACATTTTAATTTTAATGAAATCATGCATGCAAACTCAACTTGGGTTAAGGGCATTTTGGTAATTGTGGAGAGTGTGGGTGTGGAACTTAATTCATGGGGGTGTAGGAAGTAACGCTACTATCAACTTGGGTTAAGGGCATTTTGGTAATTGTGGAGAGTGTGGGTGCAGAACTTAATTAATGGGGGTGCAGGAAGTAACGCCACTAATAAGAAACTCAACTTGGGCTAAGGGCATTTTGGTAATTGTGGAGAGTTTGGGTGCG
>Ga0209700_102400_pt1 | contig 38008 bp, 19 predicted proteins | sample SiratroredBW_FD_187528 | JGI IMG/M metagenome (GOLD analysis project Ga0209700, IMG submission 187528) | Root nodule microbial communities of legume samples collected from California, USA - Siratro red BW (SPAdes) (version 2) | ecosystem: Host-associated > Plants > Roots > Nodule | place: USA...
ATTTTGAAAAAAAAAAAAAAAAAAAAACATTGAAATGAATATGAAAGAGTTTATAGACATAAGTTATTGTCATAAACTGTTCCAAATACTTTGTGAAAGTATTGTTCTATGGGAAAATAAGCTATAAATAAAGATTTGGATCCTATGCAATTACCTATGGATTTTGGCAGTTAAAATACGAAGTTTGTTCTAGAGATGGTCATTGAAGTACTTTCTACTACAAAATATACTTATTAATTATTTTAAAATATAATAGTAAAAATTTTAATATCTATATATTCTTATGAAATTAATCAAAGAAACTGTTAAGAGTTTTGAAATAGAGGATATATAAATTAAAGAGAATAAGAGGAGATCAATATATTCTCTATCACAACAAAATCTATAGTAACTAATCGTTATAGGAGTCAATCTTTCATTGTGTGCTAACATCAAACATATAAACGCGTATAACTATATAATAAAGTTATAAAAAGAATAAAAGAATAATATATGTTAATGTAAGAAATGTCATCAACATCGTTTGACCTTATCAAATGGCCTTAGTTAAACTACTTTGTTTCTGTTCATCTTGAAAACTTAATCAGTGTCTTCTTCAGGCGAAGAATTGCAGAGCTACATAACTCAAACAACACTTGATGAATCCACCGAAGAAACATGCATCTTCTTAGTTTCTGCTAAAACACGCTAGTAAAACTATAACGTGTTGCGTAGGCTCCTTGTGAATGTGAAAGCTTCGACATGTTACGTGCAGAATCTTCCTCAAGTTCTCCTGATGCATCTTCGCGGTGGAGCCACCTTGTTTTTTTGAGTTTTAGAACGGAAGGCACTCATATAGATTTTGCTCACACCTTGTGTGCTTCGTTGCGGCGAAAGGGAATCTCAACTTTCAGATATGATAAACAAGTTGAGAAAGACATGACTTTTTTGAAAAGAGTTCAGAAAGCAATGGAGGAGTCCCTTGTTGCCATTGTCCTTTTCTCCGAGAACTATGCTTCTTCCACTTGGTGTTTGGATGAACTCCAAAAGATTCTTCATGCGGGGAAACCAGTTATTCCTGTGTTTTATGGTGTCCTTCCTTCCGATGTTCGGTACCAGAAAAATAGTTTCGCTAAGGCTTTCGAAGACCATGAAAGAAGATCTGAAGAAGACAAATTGAAGGTGCCACAATGGAAGGAATCCTTGAAAAAGGTTGCGGGCTTTTCTGGCTGCGTGTCCCAGAATAGGTGAGTTTTGATTGTGCTAATTTAAGTAATCATCATTTCAGTTTTGAATGAGGGATTTCTTTATAGTGTTTTGGCAGCTAGAATAATAGAGGGGGTGAAAAATCCAACCAAACACATAATTAGGAAGAAGATACAACAGAAAATACTATTTGATTTCGTTAATTACTTATCTTTGTTGAAAACTTTAACTCAATCTATAATGGTTAGATCTTTTCTCACAACCATGTATTTTTATTCACAAACCTTAAACTTAGTATTTTGGTCCTACCATTCTAGTAGACCAAACATATGAAAGCTAGCGAATGGCTCTGTAATGTTTCATTTCTTTTGACATTGGAATTATAACAAAATTGTATATTTTTATTAGTAGGGGAGAAGTAGAGCTCGTTGAAGACATTATTAAAACGGTATGGACAAAAATACGTCCTAAATTGCCGTCATACGAGGAGGAACCGGTTGGAATTGATTCAAGAATTGAGAAAATAAGTTCCCTTTTGAAAATGGAATTGGAAGATGAGGTTCGCTTCATTGGAATATGGGGCATGGGTGGTATAGGAAAGACAACTCTAGCGAGAGTTGTATTTAAGAAAATATGTTACCAATTTGATATTAGGAGCTGCTTCCTTGAAAATGTAAGGGAGATTTCTGAGAAACCTGATGGCATGCTTAGCTTACAAACTACACTTCTCTCTCATATGGAACTCAAAGACTTCACAATTCAACATTTGTATGAAGGAAAGAGCATAATAGGAAATATCTTACACAACAACAAAGTTCTCCTTGTCCTTGATGATGTTGATGACACAAGACAACTAGACAGTTTGTGTGTGAATGGTCCACAGAGTTTTGCCCCTGGGAGCAGGATTATAGTAACAACAAGAGACAAGGAAGTACTAAAACCACCTGGAGCATTTGAAATTTGTAAAATTGATCTGTTAAATTCTGATGAATCCCTTCAACTTTTTTGTCAGAAAGCGTTTAAGAGTGAGAAACCATCAGAACAACTATTGCAGTTGTCAAAAGAGGCTGTCCAACAATGTGGAGGCCTTCCTCTGGCCCTTGAGATGATGGGTTCATCCTTCTGTGGGAGAGATGAATCTCAATGGAAAGAATTTTTAGATATGAAAGAATACCCAAAGAAAGATACTGTGATGGAGAAACTTAAAATAAGCTATGAGGGGTTACCACAAAGTTATCAGATTTTGTTTCTTGATATTGCATGTTTCTTTAACGGGTGGTTGAAAGAGCATGTAGAACAAATTCTAACAAGTTGCTGCCGTTGTCCAGCAGATGGAATCAATGTTCTAATTGATAAATCACTGATAACTTATGATGGATCACGTTTAGGGATGCATGATTTACTTCAAGAAATGGGAAGAAAAATTGTTGTTAAAGAATGTCCGATAGATGCTAGCAAACGCAGCAGGTTGTGGTCACCCCATGACATTGATCAAGCACTAAAAAGAAATAAGGTAAGATTTTTAAGTTTCAAGTTAATTTGATCTTATACAAATTTTGTCTGAATTTGTATCTCAACTCCTTATATATATTTAACAGAACTGAACTTGGTTGATCTTTCCCTCACTATAGTATAATGTCATGACTTGAATTTGGATAATCTTTTATTCCATTTTGAATCCTTCTTGAACTTGAGCTTGAAGAAGTTCTCTGCAGTCTTAAGCGAAAGGATTAATCCTCTTCCACATTGTTTGCCAGAAAAAAGAATTGATTCAGGGTATAGTTTTGAAGTCGTCCACTGAGTCATACAATGCAAATTGGGATCCTGAAGCCTTCTCAAGGATGAACAATCTTAAATTCCTTATAATTAATTGTCACAATATAAAATGTCCCCGTGGCCTCAAATGTCTTCCTAGTTCACTGAGAGTTCTTCAGTGGACAAGGTGTACTTTGGAAGCTCTGCCGCTTGGCGTGAAGCTGGAGAAACTTGTAGTGTTAAAAATGCGTTACAGCAAAATGAAGAAGATCTGGAGTGATTCTCAAGTAAGTAGCTCAGTTAATATCTTGTGCATTCAATTTAATACTTGCGCAAAAAATCTTCGAGAAAGCTAATCATTTTCATACTTCTGTTCTAATCGATCAGCATTTTGGAAGGTTGAAGTTCATTGATCTGAGCCATTCCGATAATCTAATTCAAAGTCCTATAGTTTCTGAGGTTCCATGTCTTGAAATTTTGCTTCTTGAAGGTTGTAAAAACCTTGTTGAGGTTCACCAGTCTGTTGGACTGCACAGGAATCTTGTTCTATTGAACTTGAAAGATTGTATAAATCTTCAAATTCTTCCAACAGAGTTTAACATGGATTCTTTGGAGGAATTGATTCTTTCTGACTGCTCAAAACTTAAAAGGCTCCCCAAGTTTGGAAAGAATGTTCAGTGTTTAACACTACTTAATTTGGAGAAATCAGAAAATCGTATTTGCCTACCAAAGTCTGTTTGCAATGTCAGTGGAACCAAAGTTCGTTTAGAAAATCTTAAAGACCTTTCTTTTCGTGGAGGGAAAGAACTAACATCCAACTCATCATGGAACCTACATCAATGGAGTTCAAGATGTGGGAAGCAACTAGTTTTGAAGGAATTAATCTTGCCTCCTCTTTCTCGTTTAACAAGCTTGAAGTTCTTGAATTTAAGTTACTGTAACCTTAATGATGAATCAATTCCAGATGATCTTGGATCCCTTTCATCTTTGTTGGGCTTAGATCTAAGTGGGAACAACTTTGTTAGGCCTTCTTATTGCATTAGCAATCTTCTGACTCTGAAGAGTTTGACCTTAATTGATTGCCCAAGGCTTAAGTCTTTGCCTATGCTCCCACCAAATGTTCAATGCTTGTGTACAGCTAACAAAATTGGAATGAAACCCTTGAATTCAGACGCATATATGATATGGAAGATCTTTGAGTTGCATATGAATCAGGTATATTTATTATATACACCTTGTTCTCTCCCTCATCTGCCCCCCATCCACCCTAATTATTTCCATAAATTTTGTGTTTACCAAATGGAAGATAGGCCACACTTTATGTTCATCATTCCGGGGAGAGAAATTCAAAAATGGAATGAAGAGTGCTTTCTAGTTGATCCATCACATCATCCATATAACATGTTGGGTTGTGATTCAGTTGCATCAATACTAGTAGAAGCACCTAACTATTCTGAGTCTAGTGGATGGTCAAGAACTGCAATATGCTTAGCATTAGAACCTTCAAATATGGAGCCTTCTTCTCAATCACATGTGAGTTCATATTCCATGGGAAATGAGGAAACTTGCATTTATTATTGGGCTTGTAAAGCTCCTGGTGGTGAACCTGACTTGATTTTCCCCATAGAACCTAAACATGGAGACTCAGTTCATGAATGCAATGAAGAAAAATGCCTTCTTCAACTGATATTTTATGTGGAGAATCATTCTAAGGCATGGAAGCCAAGTATAAGGAAGTGTGGGTGTAGTGTTATATTTAAGGAAGATATTGAAGAATGGTGCAATTAACAGCACTGAAGTGGTCCCATTACATCAAGACTAACACAAATGATTATTTGTAGCAGTTACATTATTTAGGGTTCTTATTGCAGCTAATGTGACTTGCCTGCCACTAAATTTTGGGGTTTGGCCAACAAATTTTATTGTCAAGAAAGAAAGTTTGTTGAAAACAAGTTGATAAATTTTATATTTGAATGTTTTTCTTAAATTATATACTTTGTTTGGAAGGAAAGTTTATCTTTGACTAAAATATTCTGAAGGGTTATTTATATAAAATCAAATTTAACCCAATTAATATGAAATATGAGGAATAAGATTGAATCAACCTGGTTTGCTTTTATCGTTCTTAAAATTATGCCTCAAAGCGTAAATTATTATTATTAAATCAAAACATATCATTAATTTACAATTATTTGAAAAGTATAATTTTAAAAGAACATTAGGTGTGATTGATTGTTTTTTTATAGATCGCGTGTATAAAAAAAAATTATTGGACTCAAAAAAATATTATTGGTGGCAATGTTCTTTTGAATATATTTAATATAATTGCCTACTCTAATTTATACCTAGTCACCTCTTTGTTCAATTGTGGCATGTTTGTGTATGTGACATATCTAATAATGAGAAAGTCTCACTCTCCATATATATATATATATATATTCAACAAATTTAAAGTCATTTGATCGTTTTAAAATGTTACATGGGTGTTTCATATATATATATATATATAAAAAAAACTCTTAAGAGATATTTTTGAAATAACTTGATTGCCGCATTTAAAAATTCACATGGATATAATTTTAAAACATTTAAAAGAAAGTTAATATTTTCAAATTTATATTAGTATATATGAGTGGATATTGATGTAAGCAAATTCACGGGAATACATATTAGTTCTTGGTGGTAAACTTTGGATCTATATATGGACAATGTAGGATAAAAAACAATTACTCATTCTATATATAAAAAAGTAATAGCATTATGATCAGATACAGTAGAATTTTCTCTTGTTGACTTCCATGTATAGCCAATCGATCTCCCTTTTAATTACTATTTAAAATATACATAACTTCCTCGTATAACCATTGCTTAAGAGTTCCCAATACTACAGCATAAAATAATAAATTATATCTCACGATATCAGAAAACCACCAATTTATACCCAATCACCTCTATAGTCGGTCATAGAATAATACAATTTAGTTCATTTTCCAGCAGTTTTTAAGTATTAGCCTGCAACAAAGCAGATAATTTGCCAAACACGAATTAGTTAAAATATATTCTATAATTCTTGTTCATTTATAGTTACATCAGCATATAAACAAGTCAGAAAGCTTAAAATTAAATAATCATAATAATGTCACAGAAAGGTGTAATATATTGAGTGCCAACCATCCATAAGTATTCATTGAAACTGCATCAATGGTCTGATTTACACTACATGTTCCTATCATGACCTATCCATTCACGTAAATATTATTCCTCAGTTGTTATCTGTAAATCCTATAGCTAATTTTTTTTTTTCTTCAACCAGTGGCAGATTTTAGAACTTTATAATTCGAAGAACGCGTGAACCTGTTCAAACAACAATGCCTGTATCCACCAAAGCAGCATATAGGTTTAAACTTTAAACACAAAGTGAACTGTTTTGTCCTAGGTTGCATGTCAAGGCTTCAATGTTAGGCGGAGAATCTTCCTCAAACTCTTCGAGATGGACATTCCATGTTTTCTTGAGTTTTAGAGGAGAAGACACACGTGTAGGTTTTACAGATCACTTGTACGCTGCGTTGGTGAGAAAGGGAATCATAACTTTCCGAGATGACAAATATCTAGAGAAAGGAGATGACATAGAGAAAGAACTATTTGAAGCAATTAAGGAGTCCCTCGGGGCCATTGTGATTATCTCTGAGAACTATGCTTCTTCCTCTTGGTGTTTGGATGAGCTCAACAAAATTCTGGAATCAAATAGAGTTCTGGGGAGAGAAGTTTTCCCAGTTTTCTGTGGGGTTAGTCCTAGTGAGGTTCAACACCAGACCATAGATAGTTTTAAAAAGGCTTTTGAGAAACATGAAAGAAGATCTCAGAACGACAAAGAAAAGGTGTCAAAATGGAGAGATTCCTTGAAGGAAGTTAGCCAAATTTGTGGCTGGGAGTCCAAAAATTACCAGTAAGTTTTTCCCAGCATTAATTTTTCTTTTATTACTTTTCTCTCTTATGCTTAGTTATGTTTTTTTAACTTGGATCATGAATATAAATATCAGTGTCTTTTCACTTCTTTTCAAGACAAATATGTCTTTCTAGTTTTAACACCTTTTTTGTTAACGCGAAGATTGACTGGGATTTTATAATCTTTGAGTGTCTAATAATAAAAAAATATTTTGGAACTATTAAGATGCATATAATGTTTTAGTGAAATATAAATGTGAAAAGCAGTAAAGTTTTATCTTATTTCTATTCATGTTTAAAACATAACATAATTATACATTTTCATTCACAGGCATCAAACAGATCTCATTGAAAACATTGTTGAATCGGTATGGACAAAACTACGTCCTAAAATGCTATCTTTCAATGATGGGCTAGTTGGAATTGGCTCAAGAGTCAAGAAAATGGACCCACTTTTAAGCATAGAATCGAAGGATGACGCTAGCTTTGTCGGAATATGGGGCATGGGTGGTAGTGGAAAGACAACCCTAGCTAGAGTTGTCTTCAACAAAATCCAGCATCAATTTGATATTAGCTGCTTCCTTGACAACGTTAGAGAGATTTCAAAAGAAAGTGGTGGCTTGCTTCGTTTACAAGGAAAACTTCTTTCTCGTTTGGCTATAAAAGGCTTAGAAATTAGAGATTTAGACGAAGGAAAGAACACAATTATAGAACTACTATCCAAGAAGAAAGTTCTTCTTGTCCTTGATGATGTTGATGATACTAGCCAACTAGAGAGTTTGGCTGGGAGCTTAGAGTGGTTTGGCCCTGGGAGCAGAATTATAATAACAACAAGAGACACACAAGTCCTAATATCACATGGAATAGTTGAAAACTACAAAATTGACCTGTTAAATTCAGTCGAGTCCCTTCAACTCTTGAGCCAGAAAGCCTTCAAAAGAGATGAACCTCAAGAGCATTATTTGGAGTTGTCAAAAGTTGTTGCCAAATATGCAGGAGGCCTCCCTTTGGCCTTGGAGCTGTTAGGTTCATTTCTGTGTGGAAGAAGTGAATCCCAATGGAAAGAAGTAGTGAACATGATAAAAGAAGTCCCCGCGAGTCATATTGCCATGAAATCACTTAGAATAAGCTACAATGGGTTGCCGCTAGGTTATAAAACTTTGTTTCTTGATATTGCATGTTTCTTCAAAGGGAGGATAAAAGAGCTTGTCATACAAGCTCTAGAAATTTGTGATCGTTATCCACCAGTTGGAATTGACCTTCTGGTTGAAAAATCACTGGCAAGTTATGATGGCTTTACAATAGGGATGCATGATTTGCTTCAAGAATCAGCAAGGGAAATTGTTATTGAAGAAAGTTATGTAGATCCTGCAAAACGAAGTAGGTTGTGGACTCTAGAGGACACAAATGAAGTATTAAAATACAATGAGGCATGTTTTTAAGCTAATGTCCAATTCCTTTATTATATTTTAGAGTTTAACTTTTTCCACCTTAAAAGATTTTATGAATTTTGAAATAACTATTTTGAAAGTTAACAAACTTATTCTATCAAATATTTTGAAGGAGTGTCTATTCTTTCATCTATATTTTAACTTCTTATGACATGTCTTAATTTTATCTGCATTATTCTCTGCTAGGCAAATGAATCAATTGAAGGTATTGTTTTGAACTCACCCAAAAAGGAAGAAGTTATTTGGGATCCTGAAGCGTTCTCGAGGATGTATAATCTTCTATTACTTATCATAAATTTTCGTATAAATCTTGCCACTAGCCTCAATTGTCTTTGCAGTTCATTGAAATTTCTTCAGTGGATGAAGTATCCTTTGGAATCTCTGCCGCTTGGTGTGCAGCTAGACGAACTTGTAGAGTTGAAAATGCATTCCAGCAAAATAAAAAGAATTTGGAATGGAAATCAAGTCAGTAGTTCGATTATGATCCTGTTTTAACATTAATACCAGAATATGTAAAGTCTTGAAAAGCTAATTAATTTCATAATCTCTCATTTACCTTTTGTTCTGATTGGTCAGGATTTTGCAAAGCTGAAGTTTATTGATTTGAGCTATTCTGAAGATCTAATTCAAACCCCAATTGTTTCTGGGGCTCCATCTCTTGAAAGATTGCTTCTTATAGGTTGTATAAACCTTGTTGAGGTTCACCCATCAGTTGGACAACACAAGAAACTAGTTCTATTGATGCTGAAAGATTGCAAAAATCTTCAAATCATGCCAAGAAAATTGGAAATGGATTCTTTGGAGGAATTGATTCTCTCTGGCTGCTCAAAAATTGAAAAACTCCCAGAATTTGGAGAGAATATGAAATCTTTATCACTGCTTAGTGTGGAGAATTGCATAAATCTCCTTAGCCTACCAAATTCTATTTCCAATGTGAAATATCTTAGAAAACTCTACATGTCTGGCTGCTCAAGAATCTCAACACTGCCAGATGGTATGAATGAAATTGAGTCTTTGGAGGAGCTTGATGTGACAGGTACTGCCATAAGAGAAATTCCTTCATCTAAAGTTCGTTTAGAAATACTTAGAGAGCTCTCCTTTGGTGGAAGGACAGAAATAGCACCCAAATCACAAAACTTATTTCAATGGATCTCGAAGTTTATGGGAAAACCAGATCTGCAGGAGTCAATCGTGCCTCCTCTTTCCAGTTTATTGGCCTTGGAGTCCTTGGATTTAAGTTATCAAGATCTTACTGATGAATCAATTCCTAGTGATCTTGGTGCTTTATCATTGTTGAAGGAATTAAATCTAGGTGGTAACAATTTTGTGAACCCTCCCGCCCAATGCATTATTAGTCTTTCTAAGTTGCATAGTGTGTTCTTCAATGATTGCCCAAGACTTGAATCATTGCCAATGCTTCCACCAAATTTACAAGCCTTGGACACAACTAATTGTCCTAAATTGAAACCCTTTCATTTGGATGAAGATACTCTATGGAAGATCTTTGAGTCACATTCACAAGAGGATCCGGTATGTTTCTTATACACCCCATCCTCCTCGCCTTTCTCACCATTGCTTCTGTCTTACAATTTTTATTTGGTTATTTACACTATTTATTTCACCCCTTAATTTTTACTATTTTGAGCTTTAGTTTCTATAAAAGAAACTGTGCACTTCGGTTCTTAAATCATTTTCTGTAACAGTTTATCATTGCTTGAAGAAAGTTTATAGTAACGAGGACCAAAACTTCTTTAGTATTTGTAGTGATTAAAACTAAAAAGTTCTCATAGAGATTAAAAATTAAAACTATAGAACCAAATGAATTTCTTTTATTAACTAGTTAAATTTACAACAAAAAAAAAATTCCTTGCATTGTAACAGATTGAAGGGCCAGACGTTTGGTTCATAACACCTGGGAATGAAATTCCATCTTGGTTTGACAGTCAAAACTTCCTTGCAATTGATTCATCAGATAAAACATATGACAAGTTGGGCTGTGATTCAATTACATCAATAATAGTGGATGTACCTGAGGACTGCAAGTTAAGTGAATGGTGGGGAATTGCAGTATGCCTAGTATTAGAACCTTTAAATATGGATGTGCCATCTTCATCTAATGCGAGGCCAACTTCTACTGGCAATGAGGAAATAGGCATTTATTACTGGGTCTGTAAAGCTCCTGATCAAGATCCTGACCCAAATTTTCCTATAGCACCCAAATTTGGGCACTTAGTGTATAAATTCGAAGGCCCTTACATCCATATTATATTCTTGAATGCTTATCACGTGTATATTCAGCATTATCTAAGTGAGGAGCAAAGCCAGCTTCAACTGATATTTTTTGTGGAAAATCTTTCTGAATCATGCAAGGCAACAATAAAGAAGTGTGGGTGCCGTGTGATATGTAAGGGAAAAATTGAAGAATGGCGGAAGCACTCAGATGCTCTTAATATATCAAGATTAAGAGAAAAGAATGAAGATGAGGAACCTCATGCACTGGAGGTGGAAGAGCCTACTTCTCCAAATACATCATCACCTGTGGACAAAATAGCAGTACACACTACCCTTGGTAAATGATATCATGTTTATAATATAGTAGTAATAATTTGGTTTGATGGTACATGTATGCTTTAGTTTATAATTTGATAATTTCATCTGATATGTTTTAAGAGTCTGATAAGTTTTAGCTTTCTTCTGATAGTTATTTTCAAATCTTATATTTTTGTTTACATGAGCTTCAAATTATTGTTCTACCATAAATTGTGATGAAATGTTCCATAATAATATATTACAATATGTTTCATCACAATTTTGTGCCTTATCATATGTTTTACTTAGTTCCATTACAAATTGTGAGTGAATATCCAATGTTTTGCATGCAAGTACACAATAAAATAATTACTCAATGTTTGTTAACACCAAACCATAGAATACAGTAATATATGTGATAAAGTTATAATAACTAGTGGTTTGGTTATTAATTCACCCTCATTTTAGTTTTTACTGGAAAGTTGGATGGATTGGTTGAAAAGTTTAATCTAGAAAAGATTTTACCATAAATCGTCATTTGTTCACAAAGCAAACATGGTTCTTCTTCTGATACAAGAATCATCTCTTTTGGGTCTTGTTTTCTTTTAAGAAGTTAGAAATAAGAGTCTTTATTTACTCATTCATTTCGTGAAATGATATTAGATAAATTTGATAAAGAAAATTTGTATTTCTCAAGATCTAAATCTAGGTCAAATACTAGTTCTTTTCTGTTCATGTTTCTAGTAACAGTATAGAAGATGTTACCATCACATAAATGATTTCACACAATATCCTCCTCGATAGGTCTTGTGATTATCTCTTTGCAATCCACTTTTCATACTCATCTTAAAAATATTGTGAATTAATAAATCATTTAAAATTAATACAAATGATATTATGTCAAGTCACCAAACGAATACTTAAAGTAATACGTCGTAATTAAAACACAAAATAATATCCTCACCTTTTTTTCCTAAATAAGCAATATAAAAACTACTTTAATGAGTTACTACTATTTTGTGGATTTAATAACTATTATTATGTAGTCCTATGTATAAATAAAAGGAATCAAGTTCATATATCTAGTTTGAAGTATACAAAAATAACTAAGAGATTACCGTATTATTCAAATTTGCATGAAAAAAATACGTATGTCAAAAATATCAGAGATCATGACTTTCATCATACATTTCCAATTCAAATTCAAATCACATCAAATTTAATTAATTCATATTCAGGCATAAGAGTTCCTTTTTTAACGCAAATAATAAACTCAAGAAATCTATTGTAAACTCAAAACCATTCACACGTGATTTTCGATTATATATGTAACTAAAGACACTTGAGTAGTTCGTATTCAAGTTTAACGTTTTCATTATCTTTCTTTTCCAATATCAAATATTTAAACATTGAACTACTTAAAAATATTAGGAAATAATTGTTAGACTAGTAAAATTATGTAAATTATATAAAAAAAAAAATTCTCTTTCCCTTAAAGAAAACATATGCATTACCTTTAATAGTCTTACGGGTCTGATGAAAAAGGTTCCAGCAAATTGGAGAGATATTTGCAAATATTTCTGAAAATAAGCATAAGTAAATTTGAATGTACTTGTAGCAAATATATAAGTAAATTATATTTTTTATGATCTAATTGTTGTCGCAGAAAAATTATTATTATGTCAAGTCACTACAAGAAAAAAAAAGTTATTTAAAGGTCAATTTTTAGCTACCAGATAAAATAGTTGTTAATTGTGATTAAAATAGTCATCAAATTACATTTTGGTTGTTATATAACCACAAAATAAAATAAAAGTAATGATTTAATATAGTGACCAATGTCAAGATAATTAGTATTCAACATTAGCTACCAATATTTTAGTGACTTATATTATTAGATTTTAATTTTATATTTAATTTAGAATTTATAGACTAATGGTATAAGTCACTAAAATCTTGATAACTAATGTTAGATATCAGTCACTAAATTCAATAATTATTTTATGGTTATTTAACAATCAAAATCTAATTTAGTGACTATTATGGTCACAATTAATAATCAATTTATTTGGTAACTAAAATTGGTCTCCAAATTATTATTTTTATCTTGTAGTAGATAGTGTGTGCATTGCATTTAAGAACTCTTTAGGTTTTGTGTTGATATGTTTCTTTTAATATATAAATCATGCTTAGGCACCATTATATTCCCTCTACATTACAATTTTTTTTATAAAAGTATTATTTCTTAAAAGTGCAATTTGATGAAAATTAAACACATATAAAAATGGGTTGCGATCCTGTATAGTTTAGAAGTGAAGTGCACCATTTAGAGGATCAAAATACCACATTTTGGTCACGTTTGGACTTTCACTCTTCACCTCTGCGTAAGTGTTCTACCTTCATTTAAATTTCTCGTTTAATATGTTGAAATTTCACTTGTTGGATGAATTGGAGATCAAACATCTAAATTGAGAAAAACTTTTACAAATTATAACTTTAAAATAAATAAAACAAGTGATATAGTACTAAAAAATATTTTAAAGCTTGCCTGTTCTATAAACTAATGTTTATCCGTTACAATATCTTAGCATTACAATTAAATAGGGAGTTGTCTTGTAGATTCAAAAAGTGGTTAGCAGTTTGGGATATCTTGTTTCATGTTGGAACAGACAACTCAGACCTTAAATACTGACTCAAACAAGAGACTAACATGTCCCAATCACACAAATCAGACTAACCCATAAAGATACGCGACTACTCAGTTTTGGGCCAAATAAACTAAAAGACCATCATATTCCAACTAAATAATGACACTTTCAGACACCAGAACATGCTCTTAACGACATGCTCCAAAAGAAAACGTCTTAAATCTAATCTTATGATCATGTGAATCAAACTTTTTGTTGGGTCAAATTTCACTATTTAATAATTACACACAACGGATGGAGCAGGTTGTGTTATGCTCCCTATTCTCGTTGTTCTCTTTCCCCTTTCTGTGGTGGGGTCTATTAGACTCTTGCGAACAGATTACTAGAAAAAGTTTTTTTTTCTTTTTTTCAAACTAATTACGAAAGTGATGCTGCTTTTGCTACATCAGCATAGAAATAGCCAATTTGTGATATTTCTATGACAAGTGATTTTTTTATTTCAAAGTTAAGATAATAAATTAATTTTAATTTATGGAAATATTTATTCATTTTCTGTTAAAAAGTACACTTTACCGTTATAATAGTTTCAGTCTATGATGTGCGGCCAGTGTTGGTTACCGGTTCTGACCGTTATAATAATAACGCGGTGTATTGGTATTAATCAAAATTATAATATAATTTTTAATTTAACTATATACCTCCAAAGCCCTAATATCTCAAAATAAGCTATAGAATTATGATCGGATCAATTATTTCATTGAAATATTCTTTTGTACTACCAGAAGATTATAGATTTATTATTACATCAAGCAAAATTGATTCCTTCTACTTTCATAGAGTGAGTTTCTAAATAATAGATATAAAACACGTTTCTTGATGAAAAACTGAAATTCATATTAGTGATCAAATTTTTTAATTATTATACGTGTTATAATTGTATTTAGGAATATGCATTCATTAGCTATCATTATAAAAAAGGGCGAAGGTCTAAAATGTAAAATGAATAATAGCATTAAATTGATATTAATAACAAAATTAAGAGGTAAAGTATAAAAATATATTCTGAGGATTAAAATGTGAAGAGACTGAGATGATATAGTAGACAAAATGTGATGTTAAGAAAGCCCGAAATATGTTACTATGACAGTGACAGAATCCGAAACCAGAAGATGACATGTAGATGTTGTTGTCAAAATGATCGTGCGATCTTGAATATGAGCGTATAGTTCCCAATTTGATGTGTTTAGCAATATACGTACTCTTACTGGACTCAGAACAAGAAACCGTGGTACAAGACAATGGCCATAGTGAATGTTCAGAAATTGGAATCTATGATTCACTATTAGGAAGAACAGGGCATGTGACTTAGAGATAAATGACAAATTAGGGTTGCAGGTGGAGAGAGAAACCGACTTCTGTACTAGAAGCAGTGCAGTGCTTGAAGCTTCAAGACAGCCCCACATATACCAGGTGGCGCACCACCGACTCTGTCTCCATTTTCTATGGAACAAGCCTTTTTTTTTTTTTTTCTAAGTAGTTTACATATCTTACCAGTTAGTGTAATATTGTTGAAAAAAAAAAGTGTTGTACATTTTGATAATATTGTCATTTACATTATAAACGGAGGACAGGTGACTCATAATCATAGGATTAATAAATTTATTAGAAATATATGTGTATAATTATATTTTATTTCTATTTATTTATTTATTTATCATATAAATTTTTATTAAATTTATAATATTAACGAGAAAATGGATTAGAATTGGTTTTCTTTGAGAGGTTAGATAAGTGAGAGAATGTATAATTTTTTTTTTTATTGACTAGGTTATGTTCTTGTAAAGCTATGAGATTTGTTTCCTCTAATGAATAAAATTGACTCAGGAAATGAGAAAAAGATGAAATCATTTTTTCTATTAGTTAAAGTTATTATAAGATGAAAAGTGTTCTTATACAAGATCCAGATCATCTTCGCAATATATATCACATTTAATTTTTTAGGATAGAGTCTATGTAAAGATAATTTGATGTTCAGGTCAGTTTTGGAATAAATAGGATACTAAATTACAATCAATAATAGTACATATCTTGAGATCACAGTAATTTATTTATATTAATTTTATGGAATTTCTTTCAGTGTGAGACTTCGAGATGGATTTGTATATTTTCTATATTTCAATGATAAAAATAATCCCTGCTTTAACCTAATACGATTTTAATGAATAATTAATGTTGATTAGGTTGTTCACTCAGCATTATTCTTAAAGTCCCACGTACAAGGAACTCATTATTTAATTTGTATGACTACAAATTGATTTTCGAACACTAACTATAAATTAAAAAATTATTGATATAGATTTCTTATATTTTATGAAGAAGAAACTAGCTTGCTATATTCTATAAAAAAAGAAGCACACTTTTAAAAAGTAAGAAGATCAGTCCAACAAATTATCAATTAAAACTAATTCACATATTTTAATTAATTATAATCACTCTTATATAATTTTTTGTACAATTACAAATTTGTAATTTAATTAAAAAAACTACTTTGTTTGGAAAGTTCTCGTAAACTAAAATATTAATCTAATTATTTATGGCAAAAGTTAAGATAAATTGACCAGAAGGCGAGAATCTACCTATAGCTAATCACATTAAACGGTAAACGGAAATTTGTACTAAAAGATAAGCACTTGATAATTATTCTACATAAACTAGCATAGATGCATAGATAACATAATATTTAGTCACATGGGTTCACGTTTTAGGGTGACCCAGACAAGGACACATAAGAAAAAGTAGTATATAGAAGAAGGTGCAGTTTTAGGTTATCTCACTCCTACTTTCTTGTGGAGAGTGTCATCTATAATTTATGCCTAACTTTTCTCTTCCAAACCTCTCTTTCTATAAATACTTCCCAACATGCCCATTTCAGTGTAGTTCTTTGCCCAAATATATTCTAACTATTTCTACACTAAAAATACTATACTTCCAACATCTTCACACCCAATTTTTAAAAATTTTTATATTATACATATATTTTATTGAAAACTTCAACATTTGAAAAATCCTCTAACCTAAAAAATCAACAAGAATTTAGTATATAAGTTCTATATAAACCCCACAAAATAACTGTATCACATTATTTCTTCCTTAAGAATTTCGACATATATTGATACTTGTTGTGGAGACAGTTCTTTTTAAGAATCTGAATTCCTCCAATTTAAGTTGAATTTTAAGTAGATACTCAAGTTCTTAAAACTCCTTCAAAATAAAAATAAAGAAAGTCATGGTGTATTTTGGTTTTACTTACGTGAAATGATATTCATGATAAATGTATAACCAGAAGTAATTTTGAATAATTTTTTATTTTTCACAATTAAAAATTTCATATGCACTTAATTAGTTTTAAGTTCTAAAATCCGCGATCCACGTTTTTCTATTCTAACACTAAACCAAAACAGTAATACTAAACCAAAACAGATTATATATTTTATAAAATACTGAAACGAATGGTTCCGGACTTTATTTTTGAAATAATAAGATAAAAAAAACTTAAACGATAGACATTCAGACTGTGTGACAGAAATTAACCATTTTCAAGCCAGTAAATATACTTGATACTTGGTTATATATATATATATATATATATATATATATATATATATATATATATATATATATATATATATATATATATATATATATACTCACAAAAGAGATTATTATGTTTCCTCTAAATAGTTTAGCTAACTACATATTTGTGGAAGAAAACTAATTAATTTTAAACAACTCCTACCAACTAATCTACACGTTGAACGATAATAAATTATTTTAACAGTTCAAGAAACGATTAAACTATTAATAATGTGTTTGAATTTTACTTCGAAATAAATGAAGTCATAAATATGAGTGAAATTTAAAAAAAAAAAAAACTTTTTGTTCAAATCATGATCTATATGAGTCATTATTACACATTGCATTGAGTGGATTATTGGGTAAGATATTCTATATGCTCATTGTATAAATGAAGAAGGAATTGATTCAATCGAGATTCATAGTAACTTTTATAGTAGCATTTGTTGAAAATTAGCTATGAGAATCATTAAAAGTTATAAACTGGAACAACGGCTATAACTTTTTCCTTGTTCCCTTATCTTCTTCTGAGAGTTGGTTTTTTCTTTTTATGGCTGTTAGGTCAGCATGAAAGCTTCCCTTCACATTTACCCTTTTCCCCTCTGCAACACAATTCAGCTCCAATAGTTTAACCTCATTTTAAATTCACAATTGTTAAATTTATAAATGTAAAATATTAGTTTTTTAAACATGGAATATAGGAAGCTAGCTAGTTAGTCGGTAAATAATTTTATCTTTTTTTCCCTTTTTGAAGTAAAAGCAATATTTGAGAAAATACTAATTGAGTTACGAGATTGAGAGAAAAAATGGAAGAACGTAGTTATAAGGCAAAGAAGCTAGAGAATATTTCAATGCGCTATGATATTTTCAAATTAGCTTTTGTAATATAGGTTAATGACACATAACATTAGTAAAAACTACCGGATAAGGATAAAGAAGTAAAAATTGAAAACATTAAAAATAAGTAAATAAAAATTATAATAAAAAGGTCTTAAGCCCATTATAACACGCATGGATGAAAGTCCATAAATTTTATACTATAGATAACTAATAATACAAACAATATCATATTAGTAAAAACTACAAGATAAGAAAATATTAACAACAACAAATAAAAATTATAATAAAAATATCTTAAAACCCTAAACCCTAAAAATTGACATATTTTGAATTGAATTATTATAGGTATAGAACTCAACCTCATTACTCAAACTTATAACCACAAACTTTAGAGCAGTTACTATTTACTGAAGGAAAAAAAAAAAACAGAAGTCCATCACTACTCCTTTGATTCATGCATTTTTTTACGATAGATTTCTCATTTTTATTTACTTTCACTTTTTAGGTTCATATTTTAACTATAATTTTCGTTTCCCACAGGTTTTGATTTCTAAATTATTTTTGTGCGTTTTTAAAAAAGAAAAATATTTAAAAAGAAAACATATCATTTTTTAGAAAGTGCTACATTTTACCTTCACTACATTCTATTACTAACACAAAAACTGAGTTTCAGAATATATTATTAATCAGTATTGAAACTCAACCGTGGTAAAATATACAAAATAATCAATACCAAAACATTGCGTTAAAAAATTTGCATGAAAAATTTTTACCCGTAATTCATGGATGCATAGATAAATAATGTGACAAGTTAAGTGTATGAATAAACATAATTAAAGTTGGAGGGCCAGCTAAGGACATGTAGGGGAAAATGTTATAGTAAAGGTGATTCACTTTAGTTTGTCAAATTGGTACCATGATGTGGATAATGTCATATATAATAATTTATGAGCAACGTTTTCAAGTCTGTCCTTTAAATTGTTCCCTCACTCACCTAATAAATAACACAAACAGACTGCTTCCTTAATTCTTTTTTTTTTTTAATCATGCTGTTAGGGGAGACTTATATGGACTTTATTATTAGTAGCTATGTACACTTTACTAGAATTACCAGAAATATAGTATTTGTTGCATTATGTTCACATACTTTTTAGAATATATATTGTATTTATGTAATTTTATTTATTATATAAAAATAAGACAATTAAATATATTGTATTAAAATTATGTTAAGAAATCAAGCTTAATTGCATAAAATTAAACATTTTAAGAATGAACGTCTTTTTAAATCTGAGTTATTTGCTATTATTTATTAATTTGTTTTCCGTTTTAATTTTTTACCTATATTTTCATTTTTTATTTCTTTACATCTATGTTTTTTTTATCGACAGTATTATATTATGACTTAAAAATATTATTAAATATAACATGATAAAATAATTTTTATATAAAAAATTAAAATTTTCCATTATATATTATTATTTTGTAATAATTTGATAAATGATAAAATTATTTAATTAAAAATATACAACAAGTAATAATTGCAATAAGTTGTATCCTTTTATATAACTATATTTATTTTACTATGAAATATTTGATTATTTAAAATACAGTATCTTCTTCTCATCATTTTTTTCTCCAAAGTTAAAAATTTAAATTTTACTTAAAAACTATATATATATATATATATATATATATATATATATATATATATATATATATGTGTGTGTGTGTATGTGTGTTTTTTTTTTTTTCAATTCATTGGTAGCTGGTTTCTTACTTCGTTCGATAATCTATTTTAATATTCTTTTACGTTTATTCTTAAAAAGACAACTAATTCATAATGATCAACGGAACTATTTTTTTTTTAAGCATTTAATTTGTTCTAATGGACATATTTTAGTGTTTATAATATATTTGTTAGTTTGAAATTATTAACGTTTTCTAGAAGTTTATTTTTAGCATTCATTATTAATTATGGTCAGTTTAACGTTAAAAAAATATTAATTAATATAATTAAAACAATAAAGAATATTTCAGATTAAAAAAAATTAAGACTGAAAAAATGTCATAAATTTAAAGTAATAAGAATTTTACATAGATTAAAATAAAACTGATAGAAACTTAAAATATATTTATGTTAATTATTTTATATTAGTTTTAAATTGTCAAAAGATATAAACTACTATTGAATATATAGATATTATTTTTGATATATTATAATTGTTAATTATTTTATGAATAGAAGAGGGGAAGGACAACTCGTGCCCGTGATCAAATAAGGGATTGAAATCTCTTATCCTTTGTATGAATGGAAGAAAGAATATATTGATGCAATCGAGATTCATGTCTGCTTTTAGCAGTATTTGTTGAAAATGAACTCTCCAAATCATTCACTCAAATTGTGAAACATAAACTATTTGCAGCAATTCATAGTCTATTACCTTTAACTGTTACCTTATTTTATGGAGTTACTTTTTTCTTTTTTATAGGGCAACTTTCAAAGCTTTCCCTTCGTCCATTCACTTTTCTGCATAGCCGTTTTTAGAGTCACTTCAAAAATCACATTGTTCATTAAATGATGAGTTAAAAATAATATTTGTTTTGAAATTATTATCTCAGCTAAGAGATTGAGAGAACTTATCCAAAACTCATCATAGGTGATGAGTTTTTTCGTAGTACAAGTGGTATAGAATAAAAAATATATAAGAAATAGAATAGAAATTTTCTATAATTGTAGGAATGAATTAATTAAATGTTAAAAGTCATAGTATATCCAAATCACATTTCACCCTAAGTGATGTGATTTCTTTTGTTATTTTGGTCATATTTGTACTCATCTTCTGACAAAGACATGTTTTGGTATCATAGCTAATAAATACTATAAATACCCCAAATAAAAGAATTCAATGAGAGAGAAACTTGTAGAGAAAAGCCACAAAAGTAATATTTTTTTCAATTCAAGAAAACAATACAAAGCCGTTGCTAGTAGTTACGGACATTTTCAAAAGTATTATTAAAAATATAAATAACCATATTTCAAGTGTGCCATAACTTGCTATAATAGAAAAATATACAGCCTAAAGCATGATTTTAGCCAATAATTTTTCAGGCCACTCATAATTACTATATTCAAGAATGAAATATGTCGTCACAAATGCTTTATGCGTTTTTAACTATAAAGGTCGTTTCCTACTATATATTTTAGAACCAATCTCAACCATTGACACAAACTAAATTATTTATTCAAGAAAAATATAGTAATCTCTTAAAAAAACCATGATAGTTTATTACTTTAGTCCATGTGTGGTGTTCACTGTGGAAATAATTTTTCATATATAAGTTTCGGCAACACTGCTTGTGATCGCCACTCAGTTTTCATTCTGACACAAACCCTACTTACTTCTTTTCATGGATGAAAAAGGTTGCAAGTTGTGACTTTAGGACCCACGTGGACGAACGGTAGGTACCCTTGCCAATTATCTGTAATGGCTTTAGTCACTTACTCACTCTACTTCAGAGAAATTAGTATCACCCTACTTTGGTAGGGTTTAAAAGATACAAACGAGTATTTTAAAAGTTATATAATTTGATTGGGTAAAAGAAAATAGAGTATTTGAAGCAGTTTAAGATAAAGGAACTTGGTTTCAAATATATAAGGAAATGTAAGAACAATGTTCAGGAATCAGAAGATAAAGCCTTCTGCAAAGTGAACAGTTAAACTTAGATAAAATTACTTTAGACCCCAAAGTAAAATTAATTTAACTACCCCATTCCATTCCCAGTTCCCACCAACTACATGAAAAGTCAACATTATTTAACTAAGATAATTGGAACCCCAAAAATATATTCAAACTAATAACCAACAAGTAATTTAGCCCCTTTTCCTACTCTCAAACTTCCAGAAAGACACATTCTCATAACATACTTTACACAAAGCAAAATCAGGCATATGCATATTCTCATGCCGGAATATGTCAGTCCTCTTGAGCTTTTTAGTATCCAGTGGGAAACTCGCAGTTACCATACCCTGCACAAAAATAACCACGCTTGAAAATTTTATCACAAATTAAATTAAAAATAAAAGACCCATAAAGTACAATCATAAAAAGCCCCAAGCCAAGACATTTTTCAAAGGCTTCGGTAGAATCCAATGTTTGACTAATTGACCACCTAGTCGGCGTCCATTACCCATGTCCCTTCGGGAATAGGGTTCACCAAAATAGTGAGAAAAAGGTATTGTTTTGGTAGACCAAGTAACACAACACTGTAGCACCGTAATTATAATGCCCTACACACTACACTCTACCCAATAAAATTACGCCACGTCGTTATCAGAAAAGATTCCCCCGTTGTCAACCTTATCACGTGCCTCTTTTATCTCCACTGGTCTATATTGTGCACCATTTCTCACCCGCTCATGTTAGTGACCCTACCAGACACTATTCTAAACTACACATATAATAAAAATGAATAAAATAATGTAAAAGTAGAAAAGGGATTTTTAGAATACTCACTAGGCTCCTGCGTGACCACGTAGGACGTACCCCCGAAATAGCAGCTACCGCCCTTGCGCGCTTGCTTCTGGTAATAACTGTTGAACGCAAACGAAGCGTGGGCCACAATGGTGTTGGGATCGTAACACGTGGCACCATGCTGAATCGGAGCGCAATCAGCACCTCCCTCGCCGCAAGCGAAATCTAGAGCGGCCTGCAGCTTAACTTTATCCGCGTCCGGGTTCGCAACGCACCACGTGTTTCCAGTGGTGCTCTTAGACACGCCGCCGCTCACGACGGGTGCCGGCGCCGGGGTGGTCTGGTTTTGACTGCCACCTTTCACCGGCGAGAGATGGTCGTGGTAGTCCTTGAGCTCCTCCGCCGTTAACGGAACAGTGTAGACCCTTTTCTCGTCAGGGTAAAAAAGCCCGAAGTTTCTCTCGGAAGTGGGCCCGGGCTTCTGATTCTCATTAAATAGTGCGAACAAATAGACGGTGAGATCGGCTTTGGGTCGAAGAGGGGTCCCACCACCGGTTAAGATCTTACGGACGAGGTTACCGTTGTATGCGGCGGCGTTCTCTACGCTCGCACCCACTTCATTACTATCCCCCTTAGAAGGCCATCCCGTTTCTGTCACCACAATGTTAACGTCGTCGTATTTCAAAGCACTTAAAGCGGAGAAAACGGCGTCGATTTGGGCGTCAAATAGGTTATAGTATCTCAACCCGTTACCCGGATCCGCCACGCCCGGGTTGTCTCGGAAAAGTGCGTAATCCAAAGAGATGACGTCAGCGTTGGACTCGTACGCGAAGAACGGGTACACGTTTACCATTAAGTAGGACCCGGTTTGGCGGAGGAAGTCCAGCATGGGTTTGAAAACGGGTTCAACGAGTTCGGGTCGGAACGATCCGGACGAGGACGGGTAAGAGTTTCCCAACGCAGAGAGCGCAATGGGGGACGAAACCTTAATGTCGGAGTCGAGGTTGTGTTTCACAAGCGCTTGGTGAATGTTTTTCATGGCGGGTACCAGGAACTTGGTGGTGTTGTGTGTGTCTACGAAAACCTCGTTTCCAACCGCAATGGCTTCGATGTGCGTGTGAGGGTAGTAAGCGACGACGTTTCGTTCGACCCAGGAGGATGCAAAGGAGGGAGCTTTAGCTGCAGCAAAGAGTTGCTGGTTTGGAAGATCAACCGTCACTTTGATTCCGGATCCGGATAATGCCCGAAGCACTGCCGGGTCGGTGTCGTAGACCTTGACCCGGTTGAGCCCCTGAGATCTGAGGAGCTGAACGACCTTGACGGCGGAGGGAAGGTTGTTCCCTATGCGACCGTAGTTAACTCCAATGGAACCTCCATCTGAAACAAACAATGTAAGCTTAGTTAGTGACATTACGGAAACAAAGTAGAGAAAAAGGTGAGAGAGGCGAGCATTGCCTGCGAGGGTGAGAAGAGTTAGCGAGAGGAGAACGGTGGAGACGGTGAGGCGCTGCATTCTCTGCTTCTGTGAGGAGAAACAGAGAGAGAAGGTTTGTTGTTGTGTTCTGTGTCTTGTTTTGTTTTCGGTGTCTATGACGATGTTTGTTTGAATGTAGTGCAGAGAGTGTGTTTCTGCAGTGCGAGTGGGTGACGTGAGAAAGAGTGGTGTTTGTTAGTATATCTATGAAGAAAAATTGAGGGAAACGAGGTGGTGGTGGAAAGGGTAAGAGGGTAAGTGGGGCCCGCTCGATGTAGTGACAGTAACAAATGGACGAGTAAGTATAGGACCACCATCCATCATTCAAGGCCAGTTGGCCTTCATGCTGCTGAGGAACTTCACCAACTGGACCAAACAGGGCCTTAGAGATCGGGATTTCGAACTTTTTATTATTATATTCATACTTTTTTTTTTTTAATTATACATGAATCATTATTTTCCATCGGTTTGTTTCCTTTCTAATAGAGAACCAGCCAAAACAGTGTGATAAAAGGCGAATTTAAGAATAAGAATGCAAATTGACAGTGGCATTTTGTTCATTACTGTATTAAAGTTGTGAACCTCAAAAGGGTAGTGTTTTGAAGGAGCTGCTATCATCCAACAATGACAAAGATAAACAAAAAAAAAGATGGTTATATTAATTTGATGCACTCTTTCACACAGATGGTGAACATCCAAGTTTACATCATTGTCTTGCCAGATCTTCCAAGCCTTTGTGAATAGTCAGATTGTGTGTTCTGAAACTAATTGATCCAAGCTCAGCCAATGATGATCGAATGCGTAACATACTATCCTTTGTCTAACTTCTTCATCAATTATTCTCCTTCCTTCTAAAGGATACTTAGGAGTAAAGAGTAATCACTATAATGGATATCATCATTTTCATCTATCCAAATTAAGAAGATCATCTGCTATTCAATATAAAATAATATACATATACAGGCACCTAGCATATACTATACTTCATAATTTTTTAAAATTTAACACTTTTAAATTAAATAACATGCTCAGAGGCAAAATACACTATTGGCCAAGTATTTATCACTTTTATATCAGATAATACTATTAATATTTTAATTAATGATTCATCAAAAATGTGTTTTATTAGTTTTTAATTTAATAGTTGAATTGATCTGGTCAAAATTAACCATAATAAAACATTTTAAAATTATTATTGTAAAATATTTCTTCACTGATTAAATTAATTATAAGATTTTCGAAATTAAAAGATTTAATATTTATGTTTTTTACTAAAACATTTTCTCTCAATTTCAGAATTGTTTATTTTAGTCCTAACAAAACTGCGTAAATTAATTGGCACCATAATATATAAATTATTTTAGTTGCTAAATAATACTCATATTAAGGAATTAAATAAGCTAAAGAATACTCATACTAATGAATTAAATAATACTTATTTTAGTTCATATGTTAAAGAGAGAATATTTCCCTAACTTAAATGTGATTAATGAATTAATTTTATTTATTTTAATTAAATATCTAAGGTTAACATAGAAACGTTATGTAATTAGATTTCTCCTCAATGTATGTTTAATTTATTTGTTTGATTTTATTAGAGTAAATAGTACAACAAACATAAACCTATTTTATTTTTAGTGCAATAAAAAATTAAAGTCTTAATATAACATTACTTTTGTTAATATTATTTGAATTTCATTAACATAATTAAATACTTGTTTTATTTTTAGTAACTGTTTGTCACATGTATTTAATTAAAGACAGAATTAACGTTAATCTATATCCTTTATTTAGGGTTTTTTAAATTTAAAATTCTTATAATTGCATATTAATGTTAATTTTATCTTTAATAAACATATAGTATGATCATTATTAGAGAATAGACAGGTGTTGACTTACCTTAAATATTAAGAAAATTCAAACAAAATTAAAGGAATTAAAGATGTTATACTAAGGATGCAATTTGTTTATTATCATATTAAAAATAAAATACTAAATATATCAATACTTATTATATTAAACTGAATATTTACTCATTTAGTAGAATTTTATTATATAAAAAATATGTAAATGAATATAATAAGTTGTTAAGGAGACATGTCTTGTATAGTGGTTAAATATATTTAATTTGAAATATTTGTAAAAGGATCATTTAATTTGATGTATTGACGGTGAGGGAAAAAATTATAACTTAAAGTACATAATGAAAAAATATTAATATCTTGTAAGCTATTGGAATTTATCATATTATATGAGTAGATAATATTTTTTTTATCTTGTAAGTGTAAAATCTATTTTTAAGATCTAAATTCAACACATGTATATCTTCCAAAAATTATCTTTATAATGAGATGTAAGATCTTACATGTTTATATTTAATTCATAAGTTTAGATATTAAGAAGTAAATTGATTTTCATGTATTTTTCTTGTAGATATTTTTATTAACAATTTTTTAAATTTATATAATTTTTTTTTTGTCTAACAGAGAATTTAAAGAATAAGATGTTTTTTAGAAGAAAAAAAATAACACGTTTTACCTTATTTACACTTTAACAATTGAGATGGAAAGTATTTCTTACATCGGTTATTAACCAATCTTCGAACCCTCATATTTTTTTATATTAGAATCATGTAAATTCATTAACCTTAAATTGTCTTTTCCCTTTTGAATTAAATTTAACAATTGAGATGGAAAATATTTCTTACATAGGTTATTAACCAATCTTCGAACCCTCATATTTTTTTTTATATTAGAATCATGTAAATTCATTAACCTTAAATTGTCTTTTTCCTTTTGAATTAAATTTAATATAATATTTTCTAAATTATATTTTTTTCTAAAAAGCTAACAATTGTCTTTACTATATAGGTTAAATAATTAAAAATAGAAAAAAAATCTAAAATTCTATCTTTTAAATTTATTTCAAAATTGTAAAAAAAAGTTAGTTAAAAGAAAATATAAATATTTTGTTTTTCATGTCAAAACTCAAACTAAATCTTTATTTTTAATACCAATAGGTAACATCCACCTTTTATTTAATATATTTTAATTGCATATGTTGAAAGCTTAATTTTTTGTTTCTTGCCATTATGGTGATTGATAGTTTCAATAATTTTATTTCAATTATATCTGGTTAAGCTAAAATAATTAAAAAGAATCAAATGAAATACTTTTGAAAACGAATAGGAATTTAGATAAATTAAAAATATGTATGTAAATAAAAGTGAAAGATTTAAACATTAAAAGGTGGGTTTAGGGAAAAAGAATATGTGAAATTATTAGTTGAAGGTTAAATTAAATAATTAGGTGAAGGCTAAATTCATTAGTTAATTGAGTTAGTGTTAAATTATATTTGAATTGCCAAAAGAATTAGATTTGAATCAGCAACAGATTAATTGATTGCGTGTAGCTACTTTTTGGTCTTCAAAAATCATTTTCGAAACAAAATTAAGAACAGGTTAAAATAAATTTAATAATCATTTTACTTTTCAAAATATATGAGTTGTGAAAGAGTTGCTATCATCGATATTTCTTCTATAAAGAAAATAAAGTTACAATGATTTTTTCAAACAAAAATCAAAGTAAACTGAGATTGAAACTAAACCTGAAAACTGATTTGGGTTTCTAAAAATTTGAAAACATGGTAAAAGTCCACTCAAACATGCCTTTTTTAATGTAATTAGAACAACTGTTTAATGATTTTTACTTCCTGCACCTCTATAAGACGTAGGGAGTTAAAACTTTGTTTAATTTAGATAGAAGTTATACAAAAATGACATTGGCCCAAAATTACCCAGTCACCTTGGGCTATTGCATTCTGTACCTCATGGTTTGAAGCTACACCCATAGAAGTGGTTAAATGTCTAATTTGTCCTTATCTTTTCTACTTCATCTTCTTCTTTCACCTCCACCACCTCTGCACCTCCTCTTCCCCGCTTCTCTTCATCTCAGGATCTATTAATTTACCCAGATTTTTTTATTCATTTCCATGAGAGTATTGTGAAATTTTAAAATATTAATGTTTAAAACTTTTTGGATTGTGAAATTTTAGAAACATCGTTGTTGGAGGGTTTAGGATTAGGGCAACTTTCTTTGTCTTTTTATTTATAAAATTAATAAAGAAAAGTCGATGTTAGAGGGTTGTAACAAAAATATAAGATCATTGGATTACACAACCTTAAACTGAAAATGAACATCCTAAATCAAAATATAAATTTGAAAATTTAAAATTTGTGGAGTGCAGGTTGAAATTATGGGATGCATTAGGCTAGAATTTTAGATCCGTTGTAAGCAATTAATCATGGGCCTGTGTAATCAACTCATCACTTATTTGGGAGAAAAACTTCCTACACCCCATCACTTATGACTTGCAGCCATCACTCTTAGAAAATCTCAAAAATACCCTTTAAGTAAAAACTAGTTTCGAAAAATGTTTTCTGAAAATAGGTTTCAGAAAAAAATTTCAAAATATAAAAGGATTGCAACTTTTCTTGAGTGGTTTACAATATTTTTTACAATTTTACTTTTATTCTTACACCACTCTGGTGTCTGTGTTTTTGTTATGAAAAATTTTGGATCAATTGTTATTTTTATTTCAATAACTGTTAAAAAAAAGATACGTATATTTCAACTAGTAATGATAATAGGAATATAGTAAAATCACTTCAAATATAAATGATCGATTTACAGATCCAACCACTGAAGAGCTTAATGCGTGAGTTCTAAACTTGATGCACAATCTCTCTTATTGAATTAATACTTATGCATATTAAAAATATAAGCTTAAATATTTATGCAGAAGCTGCATTATCTGTGGTGAAGAGAAGACTCCAATCCAAGTTATTCAAACACTGTTAAAGGTACACCCAAAATTGCTATGCCTACTTTTCAACATGCCCTAAGACCCAAAACTAAGCCCAAATTTGTTTTATATTATAATTAATTATCTGTCACCCATATAAATAAAATGTTTATTATTTCAAATCTTTATAACTACCCTGTATGATAGTTACTAAATATAAAACAATATTATCAGGATGTAATTGAAGTATATCACACATTAATCTTTCAGTTCATAACTTAATATTGTGTTTTAAAATTTGTCTAGTATATTATATATACTAATAAAAATTATTGTGAAACATGTAAGAGGGAATGTATTATTTAATGTTTATATAATAATTGATATGAAATTTTTTAAATGGTTTGCTTATCTTATATTTTGTATGTCATTTCTTTTGTCATTTTGACGTTCGTATTTTGACATATAAACAAATAAAAAATATAGATGAAAAATAGTTTTCTAATCAACTTTTGAGAGATACCATTTATATATATTATACATACATAATTTTCTTGAAACATATTTATAAAAATTATAAATATGTTTATATTTTATACTTTTAGTTTTTTTTATAGATATCAGTGATTACTTATTAATATATTTAGCAATTATGTTTTTATTTTATTTTAGTAAAAATGATAGGATTGTTACACTTTCTATAAATAACGTATACGAATAAATATACACAAATAATAAAGAGGTAACAATTTTGGGCAAAAAGAGCGAGAGAAAAAAAACAATATTACCTACACAAGCACATGCTGAAGAGTATAATCCTTTTTTTTTAGCATAATTCTTTGACTTAGTAAAGAAAAAGTGATGGGAAAAAGTGCCAATATTTTGCCTTTGTCTCATTTCCATTTTTTTTTTCTCTTTATTCTTTAAGTTTCTTTTATCCAGAGGAGCAGCTTTATTTATCGTGATATATAACAGTGATATTTCTTAGGATATTGCACTTTTCATAAAGTGAAGAAAGATAATGTCGGATATAACCATACACAAACAAAAAATCAATTAGGAATGGGACGCACCTATTTTAATATAGACCACACTTTCAATTTATTGGAAAAGAATTTATACTTCAATATCATAAAAACCGACATAATGTGCACTTTTAAATATATATATAAACATGTTGTTTTAATTAATGTGGAATACTCGTTAAGTAAAAAAATAAAAAGAACAGGTTATTTTTAATTAAATACATATTATTTAATGTCACCACATATTAATAGTTTTTATGGGACCTATTTTAACAATTATTAAATTATGTTTTTAAGGTTAATTTTTCTATATTTATTATAGAGTAAGTGATTGATATATAAAAAAACATTAATTTTAGTTTTTATTTTATTTTTTCCTATTTTTAGTTTTCACTAATTTTAACACTAATTTTCTCATAAAAAAATCTTGCGATAAAAAAATAGAAAATTATGATAACAAAAAAAAAAATCTTCTAATCTATTTCTAAAAAAGAGTTATTTATTTAATTTAATGCAAACAATGTGAGTATCTAGAAAATAACTATAGACTAGAACGATGCTTGAAGATTTTATTCTTAAAGTGAAAAATTCATATAAATAATAAAATCGGTTATTTAAGTTTTATTTTAATATAATTATTATTTTTGTAAAAAAAATCTTTTTTGTTCTCCTATGCTAGAGATCACCATCAGATTTCTAAGAGTGAGTAGAGTAAATTTCTAAAAACGAGTAGAGTAAACTTCTAAGAGTGAGTAAAGTAAACTTATTTGATAAGAAGTTTGTTTAAGATAAATTATGTTTTATTCTTTTTTTTTTTTTTTTTTATTTTTTAATTTTTTTTTTTTTTTTTTTTTTTTTTTTTTTTTTTATTTTTTTTTTTTTTTTTTTTTTTGTCAGTTTCTAAGTTCTCCTCTTTACTTAGGTATATGTGCTTGGTTGAATGTTTTTTATGTTATAAGATCAATCTATTTAGTTAAGATATTATTGATGTATTCATATCATTGATAAAGACTCTATAGTTTAGGTTAGACTATTCCTATTGTCTTAAGGAGTTAGAGCTTAGTATTCAAAATTCTAATCAGGTAAGGGAAGTTAGCTTAAAGGTTTTTAATAGAAGTTAGTTTTAAATGTTAATAGCACCCTAGGCTAGAAGATCTAAATGTTGGGGTGACATGGTCACCAGTTACAAAGTTTCTTGCTAGATTTGTTGTTTAGTGAAATAGAATTGTTTGATTTAAATTGATTGTAAAAGTATAGAGATAATGGATTTTGATAAATTGATAATTTACATATTGAAAACGATGTTTTGAGGATTGATTAGGTTTTGCATTGGTAAAATAAGATTGTTGTGAATTGGTAGTTAAAAAGTAATTGTAAGGGTGTTTTAAATAATTAAAATGTAAAATTTTTACTCTTTAAAAGCTTATTTAAAGGTGGTCAGCCTAGTGTCACATGTTTGACCTGGGTGCTATCAAAAGGGGGATAGTATTGGGTTTAGTTACTTTGGGCACAATTTCTTTATTGTTAGGTGCAACTTGCTTAAGGTGCTCTCGGGTTTGGATAACACTAGGTGCCACTTATTTGAGTCAGGCGTGATATTAACTTGCACCAGGTGTCATGTAGTGCATTGCAATATTCAATCTTTTTGTGAATTTACTTATCCTTTTCGTTGAACTTTGCCTTTTATTTATTAATGGAGTATTGTATTTAATTGTTTAGTCATTGTTTGATGAATGTTGTTAACTTAAGATGAACGATTATTCATTGGATGGTGTGTGATACAAGTTATGAATTATGTAAAAATATGATCGAGATGTAGTATATGTAGTATTTACAATAAGTGAAATACTATGTTGAGATTGATTAAGATGTGCATTGTTTGTGTATTTGTCTAGAGGAAGACATCTTGACTCTGTTGATACATTGAACACATAAATAAAAATTATTAGGTGATGAGAGTCAGAAGAGGTACACACAACTATGTTTATGTTTTAAAATAAAAATTGATCATAAATGTTTATATGGATTAATCCATACAAGTGATTGTAGAGATTTCATAGCACAAGGGTAGTACAACATGTACAAAATTATGAGTCTAATTTAATGCACGAGTATTATAGAAATAGAGTCAAGTGTCTATATATGTTAGTTAGTGAATTTTTGATCTATGTGATATTGATCTTGAGTTAATTATAAATACTTTATATGTTATTATAAATGTAATGGATGAAAAGGTGATGGATCACATGTTTTTTTAGTTATCTTGAAAATATTTTAAATTGTTAGTGTATCTTATCTTTTGTGTTGTTTGTTTTTTTTTTAATTTATGATGATTATATATTACACATACGAGATAATATAGTACAAGACAAAACTCTGTAATAAACGAACGAAGTTTCTTTTCTTTTATATTTATCAACTTATTTTAGATAATTGTTTATATTTAAAAAGTTGTATTTTGTATAATACTTTATGATATATATATATATATATATATATAATTCTAGATTTATTTGCTTGATATAGTTTAATAATTTTGTGACACGAATAACTTTTAACTTAAATAAGTATTGGTTAAAATCAATTATATGATAGAAAATAGAATTTTTAATTTAATATTTCACTTTAAAATATTAGATATTATTAAAAACATTTCATGTAAGAAAAGTTTGTTTAAAGATATTCATTTAAAATGTATGAATTTGATATTATTATATTATTAATATAGTTTAATTTTGAATTTTATTTATGGTGATAATAATAACTTATTAATCAAGTTTTTTAATCAAGAAATGACTATGCACTTATATAATTTTTTAAGAAAAATCTGTTGCGAAAGTAATCTTAATTATATCGTGTAAAGAGAAAAATAAAAGAGAAAAACAGATTCAAAATAAATAAAAAAATATTTGTAAATATCAATTACTCTTACATAATAAACATATAAAAGCTAATATTAAAAAAATATTTTAATAATAGTTAGAGTATTGGCACAATCCTAGGAAAATCGAATATTAAAATGTCATGATTAACTGCTAAGAAAAAGAGTTCTTAATTTATTAACCCATATCATTAGCATATCAAAACCCCGTTTAAGTTATGATACAGATCCTATGCAGTGTAGTTGCTTTTGAAGGTGCACAAATCTTCACCCATAAAATAATAAGTATGTTTTATAAAATAAAATAAAATGTGTACAATTAACTGTACCCAGAATCAATTTTAAACTTTAAAAATTATGACTTTTTTTTCTTTTACGATAAAGTGGGTTAAAGAAAATAGCTTTTTCTTTATTGAGAGAATATGGACTGAGAAGTTTCTTAGAAAATTTGTCTAATGACTTACACCTTTGGAATAAAATCATCCTTTTCTCTCCTAAAAAACAGAGACATGAATAAATTAATGTGTATGGTTTCTGATGCTTTTCTTCCTCCTAATTATTGGGGGTCCTGGACCTGGTGTGAAAAGTAATGCAACTAATAACATTATTGATCGTGCAAGTTTTTTTATTGATATATAAAAGCAATATTTTGACCATAATTTCACACACGAGATATTTAAAATAGAAAATAGTTACTTGTAAAGACTTCTCATTAAAGAATTTTAAAAAATTATTTTTCGTTGAAAATGTCATACGAGAAAAACATAAGAGGCTTTAAAAAAATGGAATTTGAGACTATACTGACATTTTTTTACAAATCACTATTTATTAACAATTAGGGTAAAAAATTTATACTGAATATGATTTGTGATTATTCTACAAAGTAACAGCATTTCTCCTGTCCTTACAATTCAAAACAAAATTATAAATGATAAAGTTCATATGCGTAGTTTAATTTTGATTGTCGCAACCGGGGTCACGACGGGGACGGCGAAAAAATATTTTAAATTTCGTAGAGTCGCCACTATAGTTTATTATGGAAAACTACAGAAAAACCAAAAATCTGATCTTCGAACCAAACTAAAGTCCGGGAGTCGGTTACGTGTAGGGAAGGTGTTAGCACCTTACAACGCCCGTCCTAGGACGGTACCTTTAATTGAATGAGTAAGAATAAAACATTTTTCTAAATATTTATATTTTTCCCAAAAATGCATAAACAAAAATAAATAACAAAGAAAATATTTTTTTAGTTTTTTTGGGCCCGACAAGGATAATCTCGCTCCTACGTATTTCCAATCAGGAAAATCAGGGATCACGTAGTTCTGAAAGTTGAAAACAATTTGTCGGTTGTTGATTTTAGTTTTGATATATTTTTTTTATTTTTAGAAAAGTTTGTATTTATTATTATTATTTTTTTTTGAAATTAAATCTCATTTTGGATATCGCTTGACGCGTGTGGCCCTTTGATATTCCAAATGAGATTAAAATTTTCCGAATTAATTCCCATATGACGCGTGCGGTCAATTAAGAAATTAATCAAAGGTTTCTTTTTTTTTTTTTTTTATCAAAATGTCATTTTTTACATTAGAAAAATAAAAGGGCTTTTTTAAAAGACATAGCCTAAAATTTTAACTTTAAAAACATTGTTATTATTTAGTAAAAAGATTTTTAATAAAAAACAAGCCAAGGGCAGTTTTGGAATCTAGGCACCTGTGAGTGCAAATTCTGATTAGTGGAGGTGCAGCCAGCAAGCCCAACTCAACTAGTGGCGAGGGTGTTTTGGGGATTGGGGATAGTAGTAGGTGCAGGCTCGAAAATATGGGGGTGCAGCAATCAAGTCTAACTTAGCTAAAGATGAGGGCATTTCAGGGATTGAAGAGGGTTGGGGGTACAGGCCCAAATATGTGGGGGTGCAGGGAGCAACCACAGCCCAACTAGTAGCAAGGGTATTTCGGGGATTGACGAGAACTGGGGGTGCAAGCTCAGTGGAGGGGGTATGGAAAGCAATCCACTAACCTCTTAGGATTAGTGGCGCACACGTGGCAAGGCAGGTACTGTTTTGGCTTTGGAGGCAAGGGGAGGCATGACGAGTGGTGTTGGCGGCGACAGTGGCGGATGGTGACGACGGCGGAGGCCGTCGACGACAACGACGACGTCGTTGGTGGCGCCGTCGACGAAGCTTGAGTGGAATGGGTCTTGTAGCTCGCTGTAATGGTGTTTGAAGGTGCAAGACTATGGTTATCTTGGCATTATCTTGCAACTTTGGAACACAACAGCTGCATTGCCAAATATGAAGTCTATGGTGCCTGTAATGTCACAGTCACGGTAGAATTGGCGGTTGGAATGGGCATAGAGGGTATCTTGGAAGCCATCAAATGAGCATCTGAAGAACACAGAGCGATCCGAGCCAGATCTCAATGCCACGGCCTGGTGCTTTGAAGCACCTGCATTGTTCACAAACCCTATGTCTTTGGCAATGAATCCCTTGCCTTTAACAGCGAAGGTTGCAGTTTCGGAAGTGGGCATTGCTACGTGCGTTTGGGGGTGCATGGCTTGTGCTCGACGTTGTGGCTAAGGTTGGTTGCCATGCATACACTGCTACGTTCATGGGGTGGTTCGGAGGTTATGGTGTTCATGGTGGTGCAAGCGGTGGCGAAGGAGTCGTGGCTTGGAGGTGATTCAAGTGGAGCCGTTGGTTGTTTTGAAACTACGAGGATGGTTGAGGTTGATACGCCAATGGAGGAGCATGGCGTGGTGCGTGGAGGTGCAGGGTGTTGGCACTGTTGGTTTAGTGGTTTATGGAAGAGGGTTTGGGGCACGTGGTGCATGAAGGACATGGATGGGCACAAGGTGGAGGTACTGTTTGGCAAAGACATAGTTCTTGGCAGCAATGGTAGTGTAGGTCGGGTGCGTTGCGTGCAGTTGCAGTGTGATGGAGGCATGGTGAGGACGCATGATGGCTTGGTGGGTGCTGCTGTTGTGGAAATGCATGGTGGAATGAGTGGCTGCACGAAGTGGAGTTTTGGAGGTTGAGGATGGAGATTGGTTCGTTGGAGGGTGGCGAAAGCGAAGATTCATGGTGAGAAGATGTGCGTGGAACTGGTTTTATGGTGGTAAGGGCAGTAGTTTTGCATGTGGTGAAGGTTTGGACGAAGTGGGGAGTGGTATAGGAATGCTTGACGTCTTTGGGTTGGTTGCTACAAGGAGCGAGGTGATGGAGGCGTGATGTGTTCGTGGGGGAGGTGCAGTTTGGAGATCCTGGGTGGATGTCGGTGCGTCGTGGTGCTGGTTGAAGGCAGCGCAATGGTTACACTCAGCTGTCACCCCAGGAGCCATGGTAGGAAGGTGATGTTAAGCAGATGCAAGGCTGCTGCTTTTGGAGGAGTGACTTATGGAGATTCGGAGAGGAAGGCAAGCGTCACCGGCGATGGGAATGACAACAGCAATTGCTATAGGGGCAGTTCTAAAATGACAAAGTCATGGTTGGGGAATACGTTGCCGACAGTGGCGTCTCCATTGGCAGCAGCATGATGCTTGCATGGTGGCGAGTGAGGACGATGAAGGTGGCAAGGCTATGCTAGTAGGTTGTGAGGCAGGGTTAGAGGGTATGGGAAACGCCATTGGAGCTGCTTCGGGAACGCAAATGCATGGGTTGAGGGTAGGTTAGGTTGCCACTGGCGTTTTGGAGGCGCAGTGGAGGATATGGTGCTGAGATTTGTGAAAGTGGTTAGGCTTCAACCTTCGGGCATGGGGGAAGGGTTTGGTGACGTCAGAGGCATGAGGAAAGTGTTATGGCAGCATGGTGAAGAGGGAGATGAGGGTGGCATATGTTTAGAAGTGCAGGGCTGATGCATGGTTGGAGCGTGGAGTGGGTCTCGTGGAGGGTAGCAGCCATGGATGTTGGGAAGCTTTGGAGGTTGGCAGGGGTTTATGGCAAAGCGTTTGACGTCGTGGAGGAGACGTTGGGGGTGGAGGATAGTGGCAACGTTCATGAAGGAGGTGGCTAGGTTGCCATGGTGGCAGCGGTATGGATGCAATTTGAAGGAAGAATATAGGGAAAATGCAACGTGTGTATGGCTATATGGAGGTGTAAGTGGATTGGCACATGGGCATAGATTGGAGGTATGGGAATGAAGGGTGGAACTGGTTGCTATAAGGTACTGTTGCTGATTCACGGTGAGTGGCTTGGAGGAGTGTGGCGTGAGAAAGAGGGGAGGAAGGTGAAGGTGGCAGCTAGTTGTGGAGATGCGGGACAGTGGCTGTATAGTGAATGTATGCAAGAAAAAGAAAACATGAGGGGTTTGAAGGTTATCAGATGAATAACCAGTGGAGAAAAGGTTGAGTCGAGGCGTGAATGGGCAAAGCATGAGGCATAATATTCGCAGAAAAAAAAAAATAAAGGTAACAAACATGAAGCAGGATATTTACAGATCCAACATGGCATGGAGATTCAAATTTCAAAAGCTAGTAATGGAACTGCAGGTGACATTTTCACAAACCACAATAGAGGTTCCAAAGCAAAATTCATGTTCATACCTTCTCTTCTTTCTTCTAACGCGTTGTCCTCGTATTCTCTCTGTGTTCTCTCTTTTCCGTTGCTTTTGTTTTCTTTCCTGTCAACTCTCCCCCTCCCCCAATGCTCCCCTTTTCTCTCTTTTAAATTGCTTTTCTCCTGCCCCACCATTTTTTTTTTCCTTCGTGACCCCCTTTTCTCTCTTTTAAATTGCTTTTCTCCTGCCCCACCATTTTTTTTTTTTCTTCCTTCGTGACCCCCTTTTCTCTCTTTTAAATTGCTTTTCTCCTGCCCCACGATTTTTTTCTTCGTGACCCCCTTTTTAGGATAGATAATATTTTTTTAAAATCTTCAGAAGATAGTTTTCTACTCAACCGTCTTCTTTTGCTGTTCTTTTGCTGACTTAGTCGAGTCCCATTAAGCTTATGGTGGAGAAAAATTAGGGATAGTGGGGAAAAAATCTTCAACGTACTTAGTTATTTTATTTTTTATTTTTATTTTTAAGAAAGCAGTTCCAACAACCAATTTAACTCCTTCTCCTATTTTATTTATTTTATTATTATTATTTTTTTTAAACAAAAACATGCAGATAAATGATTTTAATAACATATATTATTTGTTTATTATTATTATTTATTTTTTTGATTTTTTTTTTAGTTATTTTATTATTTTTTTTGTTGTTTCTATGAATGTCAAACTAATTAATCTTTTATTATTATTTTCTTATAAAAAAAAAAAAAACTCTTTTTTTATTTTATCTATTTTTATTCTCTTAATAGGAAACACATATCTATATTATTTATATACATTTTTTTTATTTTATTTTACCCGGACAAAATTGAGTGTTGACA
>Ga0209700_102401_pt1 | contig 38003 bp, 19 predicted proteins | sample SiratroredBW_FD_187528 | JGI IMG/M metagenome (GOLD analysis project Ga0209700, IMG submission 187528) | Root nodule microbial communities of legume samples collected from California, USA - Siratro red BW (SPAdes) (version 2) | ecosystem: Host-associated > Plants > Roots > Nodule | place: USA...
GTTGTGGTATTGTTGGGAGGCAATATTTTATCTCTTAAACATGTCGTCGTATATTCGATTTTTTGGTTCATATATAAAAAGAAATCCTTATGAACAAAAATAATTACTTTTATTACATTGTTAAATCAATAATTAATGTGTGTATATATTTTCGTTTTCTTTTTGTACGTTGTATATAAAATTGAGTTAAAAACTTTAATTTATGTTTTGTTTGCAAGTTTTTAACACTCCAATTGTTTTAAAATTTTATAAGAACAAAAGTAGAAATTAAAATAAGAAAATAATGTAAATTTTGTAAGCAAATTAAGTTTGGTATCCTGTAAATTTGGACTGCTAATTAAAAATAATACAATTAATAAATAAAGATATTATTAGAAACCGATAAAAGAGCATAATGAAAATGGTAAAAAAATTCTTTATTGATTAATGTCAAGTATACATTGATTATTTATACAAGTGCATCCTAAACATAAAACAAATTCTAGAATGTTTTGTTGTTTTGTAAAACCCTAATTTTGTTGGACTTAGATCTTTTGAGCCTTGGGTACTTTTGTCTTTGTTAAATATATTGCTTTTCACTAATTTACATTCTATTTTATATCATCAAAATATAATTATTTCTCATTTTATTTTCTTTCTTTGTTTTTTCTTTCTATTTCATTCTTTTTTATATTCATCTAAATAAAATATTAATTTCTTTTTATTTCATAGAGTAAGTTGGCGTGATTTTAAATTAATAGTCCCTTCCATAATTAAATGATGGACATGACTGAAAAGGAATAGTTGAGGAGGCCTTAGTATTTGAAATGACCAGTTTTGACATGAACAAAAAATAAAGGATATAAACTATAGTTTTAGAATTGAGTGTTTATTTTCAATCTCCACTACTTTATAAACAAAATATTAAAAAAAATATTTAATTTCTTAAAAATATAAAAGTAAACACTTTTCAATATTTAACAAAATGTTCTTGTAAATTATTCTTAACTTGAATACTACTTTCTTGTATATTTACTCAAATTTATTTTGGTCTTTTCTTCTCCCTTTCTTGAGTAATGGTTGGTCAGGTTCAGTGTCACTCTATATAATATGGAAACTAGTTGGGTGAGAGAGACAAGAAGGTACGAAAAATAAGTCAACTTTATGACTCGTTTGGGATTAGAGGGAGGTGTGAATTATAAAGTGAATAGCAAGATTAAAAAAAAAAAAAAAGGAACATGTAGAATTTTGGAAGTAAGTAAAATTTGTTTAATTGTTGTCATGTGCATCCAATAGCAGCTTCATTCAAATACTATTTTTCAGCAGAAAGTTTTTTGCAAAGTGCAAAGCACTTGTGCAATTTGATAATGTGTTTGTGTTGTTCATGAAGCCACCAAGTCAAAATTGAGTACTCATGTGGGTTTGAAACCGACCAATTAAGTACCCATAGTGGAAAATCACAAACCTTTACTCATTTGAGCACGTTTGAGGGCCAAAACAATTGCGGCGATTTGTCTAATTTGTGAACCAAAATTTGATGTTTCTTTTGTACATTATTTGGTCAAAGGGACTCCTAGCCAATAGAAACGGTTCTATTGTATGACCTTTATTCGATTTTATGATTGTTTTGTTGGTGGGTTCTTGATTGAGTATAACATAATATAATAGCATCTATTCTAGGATCCTTGATCCATGCAATGTTATTCGTTCTCTTGTTCTTACTTGGGAGAAAGTTTGGGGTGGCCATGTGTGATAGAGAATAAGCGAACATAAAGAAAGACATAGGAGAGTGGATTTCGCCATTCTTGAATCATGATCAAAATCATCCTTATGATTGTAGGTCATGTGAAGCATATTATTATACATGGGTTAAAGTATTTATGAGTTTGATTTGTTTTGTGGTTTTCTTTTCAAGGGTTGATGGAGTTGTAAGGGTGGGTACCTTCGTACTCTGCATTCTCTTTGTAGATAAAGTTTGTTTGCATATGAAAAATAATAATCTATACTGTTTAGCACCACACGTATTAAGCATGTTAAATTTAGTATATATAAGCAACATCAATCTTCGTATAATAATTGTAGTTCCGTTGACCATAACACGTTATATGTAAAAAGTTTAGGGTAAAATTAATTAGTTATAAACTAGGAATAATTTATTAATTGTTGAGTATATCAGTTATACGTGATATGTTATTTTTCAGATATATTATTTCTTATATTTTAACACTTTTAAGCTATTTTTCAAAAAAAAAAAAGTATGTTGTGTATTCATAAACAATTTCTTTTATGATATAAATAGTTTAACAATCTTAGTTTTTTTTTTTACGAAAAAGTTTGGTTTCATTTTAGGAAATGTTATTGTTCCTAGTAAGTGTTTTGAAATTGTAAAAGGTTTATGAGATGATCTTAAGAAATGATTTATAGTTGTCAACATTTCTTGTAGCTTTCATTTCAAAACTTTTCTTGTCATTATGAAGCATTATGGTATGCTTTTTACCAATTACTACATGAAGCTTTTATCTATGTGGGATGAACTAGAGTCCACTTGCACATACATTTGACTCTGATATCATCGATGACAACTAATGACAACTGTGCTTTCAAAAAATCAGATATTGTTGCACAAGAACATAACCATGTTTATGGATTTGATCATGTTGTCTATGACACTCTCACTAAATCCTCAACAACAATCCATTTCTTAATTAGCATGTCTTAGGAGAGAAAAGAAAAAGTACACATGTTTTGCTCAATTCACCACTCACCCACTCACTCCATGTCACAAATTTCCTCGTAAGTCATGTTCCAATCCTAGCAAAAGTCAATAAAGACCCATTTGGATAGCTGCTGCAGTAATGAAAAAAGCAGTTGTTATTTACCATCTACACTTGCCATGCCATCAGACTCGGAGATAACATATCTCTGTCACATCTGCCTTTTGCGTTACACAGGGAGAGACAATTTACAATACAAAATTTTCTCTACAACAAACATTGGTAAATACGTTACGTTTTGTACAACTTCTAATATATTTTAAAAAATTTATATTTACGATTTATGCAACCCTAATAATGTAAAAGAAACACAAAAATAATTATAGATTATACAACTAGTAATGATAATATTTTTTTATTATATTATAATTTTTGTAAAACTAATGTGATAACCATTATTACACATATTGTATAATTTGTAACACAAATTTATTTTAAATACATTGCGGGTTGTACAACTCGCAATACAAATTTTTTTTAAAATACATTGTGGGTTGTACAAACAGCAATACATTTAGAAAAAATTTTGTATTGCAGGTTGAAATGTGCAAAAAATATAATTACAGATTGTATAATCTGCAATATATTTATTTTTTAATTGTATTGCGGTTTGTGCAACCGAAAAATGAGAAAAAAATCTCAATTATCATCAATAAAGACTATTTTTATTTTTTTTTCAAAATTAAAATGAAAATATATTAAAATTATAGAGGTGCAGGAAGTCAATACGGAGGTGCAGGAAGAATCACTCCCACTCATGACATAAAACAAGCCCAATGACAAACGGGAATGCAGCCCATTATAATTACAATACAAAAATAAAATAAAATAAAATAAAATAAATATCTAATCTACGTGACCACACAGTTATCCTCAATCCATTATTCTAACTAAGCTCCCTCCACGTCATAGTCTATGGCCAGCACCGCAACTCACTGTCTCCAACTCGCCGGCGCCGCCGCCTCGACTCACCGGAGAACCTCCATTTCCTGCAAGAAGAAAGCGGATAAGATAGCATTCGAGGAAACGAAAGAAGGCTTCGTGGACTACGACCGAGGCCTGCACGAGGTCTCTACCAAAATCTCCGGCCTCCGCAAGGACAATATCGCCTCCCACTACCGCATCCGTGTCGCCGGAAACCGCTTCCAGAATGACTGGACGGTGTCCGAGGTCGCCGACCTCGTCCTCTCACTGGACCTCTCCGACGACATCGACGGCCTACTCAACCGTTGGATAGGCCGCTTCGCACGCAAGAACTTCCCCTACCTCATTAAGGTATTTCGCAAATTCCGATTCTCGTGTGCACGAGTTTGAGTATTTTTGTTTATAATATAATCCGCATTGCGTTTTTCGTTTTCGATTATGTAGGAGTTGACGCAGCGAGGGTCCATTGAACACTGTAATCGCGTATTCAGGTGGATGAAGTACCAGAGGAACTACCGTGCGCGCAATGATATATATAACATGATGATTAGGTTGCACGCTCGCCACAATCGAACGGACCATGCGCGTGGATTGTTTTTCGAGATGCAGGAATGGAGGTGAATTAATGGATTTCAGTTCTGGATTGGTAAAATTTTCATACGAGGAAAAAGAACTTTTGCGAACTCCACTATACATTCCGAATTTCATTGCAAAACTAAGAAGGAAATTGTTGTGTTTGGAGTAAATATACTTTTGAACTATCTCAGCTGAAATTCAAGCATGCACTGTGACAAAATGATTCGAGGTTCTCCCGTTAATTAAAATCAACCTACGCACCTCAATGTTTTGGAGTTAATTGAGAGAACTTGCATACAACTTAAGTACACAAGTTGATTATAGCTTATGGGAGAAGCTATATGCATTTTACCTTCTCATTTTTTCTTATTTATGCTTATTATTTTAAGTTCTTATGAAAAGGTTTATTCAAAAAAGGGTTTATTGTTGCGGGGATTGAATTGTTCCTGTGTTGTTGTGGTTTATAGGTGTAAACCGGATGTTGAGACTTACAATGCTCTTATCAACGCACATGGTCGAGCTGGACAGTGGCGTTGGGCTTTGAATATCATGGATGACATGCTGCGTGCAGCTGTGTGTACTTTGCATTTTCCTTCCCTAGTCATATTTTGTGAGTTCAACTTGATGTGATCATCAACATTTTAACTTAATTATGGTGATAAGTCTAGTTAAGTATGTTTGGTGAAGGAGAGGGAGCAAGAGAGCATATTTTATAGCTGTACTACTTTGACATCTTTAATGGTCACTTGATAAGTATTTTTTTGCGGGATCCAGTTTATAGTGATTCACGCCTCTTGCAATCCACGTTCTTAATGATTTAAGATATATATCTGCAGTGTGAAGGACTTCATTACATTCTAATATGTAGATTTTATGTTTATATACATGTAAATTAAATTTGTTTCAGTAGACTGTACAGAATATGTTAGGGTAGAAGAAGAGGGGAACAGAGGATGGAAAGTGTATTATAGGAGAAAATATAAGAATAAAAATTAAGGTAGTGGAGGTTGTTAGAAGTCTTAGGCGGGAAAGGTTGTTGGGTTTGGTTGTGTGTAATTCTTAAGGTTGGTCTATATATAAAGACCAACCTTAAGCTGGGGAAGTGGAGTTTTTTTAGATTTTTAAGAATTGTGTCAGGAGTTTCCTGTGTGAAAGGAAGTGATTCCTTTGTATTGTGTGAGACTGTGTGTTCTCTTTTGTACTGAGAATAATAACAGAGGTATTTTAGTTTGTCTTGGTGTGTTCTTAGAGGAGGGTGTGTTTCTGAATTTTTTAAGGGAACTAACAGAATATCTGTCTCCCAATGCTGGGAAGTGGGAACACTATAGGTTTTGTTCTGGTTAGTATTGAATTGCTTTAAGCATCATGTAGTACCTCCATGTTAGAAATAAATTATTAATCCTGGCAAGGAGATTTTTCTGATCAATGTGATCTTGCCAGTTTTAATTTCATTTTCTTCAGACCCTATGTTGTCGTAAACTGGCAATTTATAGAATAAGCATTTCAATTGGTGGTATGGTATGTTAACTATAAGTGCTGCTTTTGACACACTGAAATAATTTGCAGATTCCACCGAGTAGGTATACCTATAACAACTTGATAAATGCTTGTGGATCTAGTGGGAATTGGAAAGAAGCACTCAACGTTTGCAAGAAAATGACAGACAACGGTGTTGGGCCTGATCTTGTTACTCACAACATTATTTTATCTGCATTTAAAAGTGGCGCTCAGTATTTGAAAGCTCTGTCATATTTTGAACTAATGAAGGGAACTCATATTCGTCCTGACACAACAACACTTAATATTGTTATCCATTGTCTAGTAAAGCTTCAACAATACGACAAAGCTATTGATATTTTTAATTCCATGAGGGAGAAGAAATCAGAATGTACCCCTGATGTTGTTACATTCACAAGTATCATTCACTTGTATTCTGTGTGTGGGCAAGTTGATAATTGTGAGGCTGCATTCAATATGATGCTTGCAGAAGGGCTGAAACCTAACATAGTCTCATATAATGCACTAATAGGTGCATATGCTGCTTGTGGGAGGGACAGTGAGGCACTTTTGGTTTTCAATGAGATGAAAGGAAAGGGTTTCCGCCCTGATGTTGTATCTTATACATCTCTCCTTAATGCTTATGGAAGATCACAAAAACCCCAAAAAGCAAGGGAAATATTTGATATGATGAAGAGAAATAAGTTGAAGCCAAACCTTGTCAGTTACAATTCACTGATTGATGCCTATGGATCTAGAGGTTTTCTGACAGATGCAATTGAAGTCTTGCGAGAAATGGAACAAGATGGAATTCAACCAAATGTTGTTTCAATATGCACACTCTTGGCTGCCTGTGGACGATGCAGTCGGAAGGTGAAGATTGACACAGTGCTAACAGCGGCTAAGATGCGAGGAATTAAGTTAAACACAGTTGCATATAATTCAGCTATAGGGAGCTGTATGAATGTAGGGGAATATGACAAAGCTATAAACTTGTATAAATCTATGAGGAAGAAAAAAATTAAAGCTGATTCTGTTACTTACACTGTGTTGATAAGTGGTTGTTGTAAGATGTCAAAATATGGTGAAGCCCTATCTTTTATGAAAGAAATGATGCATCTAAAACTTCCTTTGACCAAAGAGGTCTACTCTTCTGTCATATGTGCCTACAGCAAACTGGTAAGGACATTGATTAAGATGGATCTCAGTGATGAGAATCCATGAAATTTGAGACTTCTGTTTCTTTTCCCTCACATTTTTCCATGATAATGTTTTAGGGCCAAATTGAAGAAGCAGAATCTACATTTAACTTGATGAAATCATCTGGTTGTTACCCTGATGTGGTTACATACACCTCCATGCTTGATGCCTACAGCGCAGCTGGTAAAATAATTTTTTAATGAATTAAATATTAGGATGTTATTAATATATTAATATATGTATACTGAATAACAATATTTTATGATCAGGGAATTGGGAGAAAGCCTACGCACTCTTTGAAGAAATGGAGGCAAGTGACATCAAGCTAGATACCATTGCCTGTGCAGCTGTAATGAGATCTTTTAATAAAGGTGGTCAACCAGGAAGGGTTCTTAGTCTTGCACAAAGCATGAGAGAAAAAGAAATTCCTTTCACTGATAGCATATTTTTTGAAATGGTATCTGCCTGTAGCATGTAAGTTCAGATTTTATGATATATTTTTCATTTTAAAAGAAGTATTGCGCTAAACTTGCCTTTCCTGTTTTACTTTTCGTGGGCTTTTTTGAAACTTCTAAACTGTCCATTTTACCGTGGGTATATTGCCTCCTATGTTTAGTCTAAATTGAGCTAATTAAGCCTGAAATTAGCTAGTATCTTCCTGATCAAGACATCATGGAACTTTTTCAATCTGATGCTAAATTATCATGCCTACTACTTTTCATGGTTCGAATTCTGTTTGCTGCTTTGATTGGTGTAGATGCTGTAAAAGGGTTTTATTTTAACAACAATTAGGCAGTTTTCATTTTATCCACCGTTTGACACATTATTGTTATTATTGTTTAGCAGAAAATATGTTTCTGCACAATAATATTTAAGAATTTGTCATTTGTTAATTATATTATTGGTGGAACTTGAAGTTGAGCTTGTTGGTGTTATGATGAATTGATACATTTTATCACATTTTTTTCATATATTATGAAATTTGCTACTTTGGAACATATTTACTCGCCAAAGCTCAGAATTTAATGAGAAGAGTGGGCAAGAAACAAAAGGAGAGATGTCTTTGCTCAAATTACATTGGTTTGATTAGCATAATATTTTTTCTTTAGTTAATGTTTTTTACTATTGTGTTCCTATAAAACTGAATGTGTCTCTTTTGCCATAAGATTACAAGATTGGAGAACAGCTGTTGATATGATCAAGTACATAGAGCCCTCACTTCCTGTAATTTCATCCGGGTGTTTGAATCAGTTCCTGCATGCTTTAGGAAAAAGTGGAAAGATTGAAACTATGTTGAAGGTCAGCCAAATATTCTCGTAGAGATATTAATGATATCAAGAACAATAAGTATAATTTCCCACTACATTGATATCTTTTACACTACCTTACTTTTTTATTTTATCTTTCATGTGTGCAGTTATTCTTCAAAATGTTGGCATCGGGTGTTGATGTTAACTTAAACACTTACTCTATTTTATTGAAGAACCTTTTATCATCTGGAAATTGGAGAAAGTATTTAGAGGTATGATCTTGCTCTCTCTCTTTAAGATTAATTTAATACAGAGAAGTTCATATATATAGCTGGCACAAATATTAAGAGTTCTAGCATCTAACTAATTATAGTTGAAAGTTGAAAATATATGGCTTTGATGGAAAAGGAGTGGAAAAGTGTATATTTCATCGAAATAAAATGAATATGATGAGACTAAAATTCCTATTTATACTAAATATCTTTGTGAAATACCAGTGTAGGGCAATTACTACAAAGCCCAACCCAACAACAATGTTAACAGAAAAAAAAACTTCCAACTTTAAAAGAATCCTAATATTCAAATAAATAGTATCGTTTTTTTCCAAAGTGCTTCCAATGCCACACTAGTTCCATGTTTGTGAAGAGTTGTTACAAATCTGGCAATTGTACTAGTTTGTGAAAAGTAGTACGGTAGTACCAGTGAACGAGCAGGATTAGAGGGATGTCCTCTATTCAAAATCTTTCTTTACAGATTAAATAATTATAAGTATTTGTGCTCAAAATTTTAAAAGGAAATTACCCAAAATTCACGACATATTCATAATTAATAAAAAAAAGTTGTAGGTCTTATCAAAACATTCTAGTGAATAGGAACAGAAGAAAGGAAGAGTAAAATAACTCCAAACTAGGAACACCCTAAAAAAATTATAACTTTTTTATTCCAATCCAACAAGTTGCTTTGGAAGTTGACTAACAAGTACTAAATGAACAAAACTATTACCTGAATTAGAACCATCAAAAACTTGTTTTTTTTTTTTTTTCACGACTGTAGATATTTGGCTGTTTAATTTCATTTTGGGTATTTCACGTTGTAATAAACCACATCTGAAAAATACGCAAATCCTGAGCAGGTATTGCAATGGATGGAGGATGCAGGAATTCGTCCATCAAATGAAATGTACCATGATATATCTACGTTTTCACAAAAATGCTGTGGGCACGAAAATGCTGCTGTTATAAAAGAGAGACTTGGTATGAATATTCATGTTGCATTGAGGATTGTTTTTCCTTATGTTCATATGCATGTGCTTTTATTCTCTTAATAGACTCTGCTGTTTGAAGAGGTTTATATTATTTAATTAATTTGTGTGATTTTGCTTAGGCATGTACGAGGATGAGTGTTTTTCTTTAGCGGGAGTGGAGGGGGGGAGACGAGGGTATCAAAATCTGGTTCAATACTAATAGCACAACAATGCTTATCAACTATATTACGATCGGTGCCTGTCATATGCAATTTGAATTCTATTAACTGATGATTCTTTAAAAGACTCAAAAAAGGGTAGATTGAAATTGCTAGCTGGATCTGAAACCATGAATTTGCATAGCCAGATACATTTGAATTTCAATACTCTGGAGCCTCTACTTCATACCTCTGCTTGCAATGTCCTATTTTTCTTGCATCTTGTGTAATAGACAGTTATCCTAGTCAACTTCTACTGTGTACAAGTGATGTAGGTGGGTGCAATCTTAGACTTCTTATTCAAACTGGTTTTTATCAAGGAATTCTTTTTTCAACTTTTTTTGTATGCTCAAAATGGGTAGCAGTTAGACCTCACTGATACTATTTGTGCTCCCACTTACTACCATGTACGTGGAGTAACTTTATGGAACCTAATCCAGAATTGTCAATGGTATGTCTCTGTGATGGGGTTACTTGGAGTTGGTAGATATACCATTTGGTCAAATGCTACAGGTGGGAATTGAATCTAAGCTTTGAATTATGGCAAATGTTTCATTTTACTACCAAATTTAACCCTTCGAACCAGAAGAAAATAATTAGGGTAATCAATTGATATGTTGACTTGATCTAAGTTAACAACAGAAGCCTGAAAATTACACTTAAATTCATCAATAGACATCTTGTACATATCCTATTTTCTTGTTCCACTCTTGGAAAATAAATGTAGCTGCTTTAGGAAGTGATGGTTTCTTTTGCACTTAGAAGGGAATAACACCTTTAATAGCATTTTTTGCTGGTATCATTTTTTGATAAAAAGCCCTGGTGTTTTCTGTCTTATTATCAGCTTTCATGATAGCTGATTGCTCATCTGTTGTTTTAGTAGCTACTTTACTCGGTATAGTTTGTGGGCATTATTTAGAGACTCAGATCATACAATAATCATGGCTATAAACTTGTACAGAATCCTTGAAAAGAAAATCTGAGGATCAAATTTCTACCAGCCGACCAAGTGAAACTCCTGTTCTTAGTTGACCACTGTCATGGAATCACAATTTTTTGGCTTAGCTATGACAAGCAGGTCCAACTGTTGCTGAAGTTCTTCCTCTGAGATTTTGTGAAGATTGAAGTTCGAACTCAATTTGTTGGATCACACGCTACTCTTGTATAAAGATTAGGAAAAATACTAATAACACATTTCATTATTCAATGAAATTTTGATGAAAACTACAAGATCTCATTAAATAAGTGATATTTACTAAAATTTTGTGATATCAATAAAGTTTACTGAGTAATAGAAAAATGTTCAAAAGGGTGTATAAGTGGTGGTGTTCCTAGCCTTTTCCAAAGACATTTTGTTCATTTTAGACTGCACTTTGTAAACAATATTATATCATGTTTTACTCCTGTATATATACTATTAATACGTTTGGACTGGACTGTATCATGTATGCTCCACTGGGATCACTCTTCTGGTTCTTCCTTCATTCCCATATTTTCTTTTCCACTCCCATAACATAAAAGGTGACCAAAGTGCCTTTATCTTTGTCATTTGAAGTTATATACTAAATTATTTAATGTGGAATACTGTTGTGATTACGTAATCCGAAATATTGTTTTGGATTATATAAGTTGAAATATACTTTTGGATTTAGTAATTCATAATTCATAATTATATTTCGGATTCATTAATCTGGGATCATATTCTATATTATTTATTCTGGAACTGTATTTCATATACTTGAGTCTTAGTTTAAAATTTGGAATATTGTACTAGAATATTTTAAATTGTGTAATTTATAAATATTTTAATTTGCGTCATTTAGAATTTTAAATATAATTCTGAATTTTTTTAACGTAGAAGATCGTTTCAGTTTAGAAACATATAATTTGAAAGATGTTTGACATATTTTAAAAGTAGTGAGGACTTTTATTTAGGTAATAGATAAATGTATTTTTCGTAAATGTATTATTAGGAGAACAAAGTGCAGGGTAAATGGAAGAATTGACCCGCTAAATATATGTATAAACTAGAGCTTATCTTCCTCGCCTTAAGGCTTTATTCATGCATCTTTGTGGGTTTGGAAAAGTTTAAAATGTCTGTGCTTTATATTTTTTATTTCCAAAATTTGAAAGTATGTTGTGGATTTTTGTAACTTAGATGTGTATTTTAGGTTATATAACTCAGAATATATTTTTAGATTAGAAAATAGATTCTTAAAATCATTCGTATTTTTGAATTACAAAATCTGAAAACATACCTTGAATTATACGACTAAAATATATATTTGAATTATGTAATTTATAATATATTTTTTATTTAAAAATATTTTTTAAATTGTGTAATCTAAAATATGTTTTTAATCTTGGATTAGCATAATTTAAAATGAATTTTCAATTATGAAGTTTAAAATATTTCCCAATATGAATAATTTACTTTCCAACAGTTATAAAAAGTGTTGAAAAAAAAAAGTATCAGCTCCTAAAAGAAATTGCCTAAACTTGAATAGGATGGGTTAAATACTGCCAGGAGAAGGAAAATTAGGTGGCTTAAAGATTTATAATATTCTTTTAGTTCCTTCTGTTGTAAAATTAAAATTAATATTTATAATATTTTGTGGTTTATATTTTAGTTGGATGATGATAATGTAGGGTCATCATTATCAGGCAACAATACAAATTATTCCTGTTTATGTTTGTTTCTTTATAGCTTTTATGGCAGTTCTTAGGAATCCAAGAGTAAGTAGGCCTTAGCTTCCTGTCAAATAGAGCTTTCAGCAGCTTAATTACTCAGTTCCACCTGTGAAGGACCCCAACCAAGGGAGATTGGTTTATTGTACTGCTGGATTCCTGAAACCAATGATACATTTTGATAGGAAGCTAAAACCTACATACTCTACTATGTCTGTAATCTACCATTTAAAATGTAAAAAAGATAATCACAAACATGAACATTTTTCATCATTGATAAGTAAAGAGGACTACACAATGCTCTTTGCATATATAAAGTCAATATGGGAGTGCTACACTGTCATTGATACCAGATAGCACAATAGATCTTAAAGGAAATAATGGTTGAGAATTAAGAAGGTTTTATTCATTTGAGGGTAGAATGGCTTTAAAGGAGGTAACTTCAAATTTGTATATTTTCTATTTATATAATTTTTTCTTCTGGATAAAAAAACCTAAGATATACAGTAACTAAATGATGATAGTTCAAAGTGTCTAATTTAAAAAAAAAGTAATGTATAAATTAAATATTATTTTTAATATTATCCTATAAAATTCTTAAACCACTTAAACTTTTTTTCAGGTTATTTTCATTTCAAGTTGTGAGGATTTTCAAAATAATCGTCACCGTCTTTTTTAGAAAACTGATATTTTGACAAAAACTATACAATTATTACAATATAATTATATTTGTTAGACATTTTTCTTTTTAATTAGACTCTGGCCTTCTTATAGATAAAGAATAAGAGCATTTGCATATGAGGCTTTGTTGTCGTGAAATAAGACTTGTTTTACTTAATCTGTTTTTACAATAAATTTTAGGTTATTTCTTTGTCTATGCCTGTGGTTTCTTTATGCACTTTTAAATTGTTCATGTTTTAGATTTTTATTATAAAATTTAAAAATATATTATAAATTCTTCAATTCAAGAAAATATATCTAAATTGTACGACCTATTACACATTTCATAAACATATTATAAAAATATAATATTTTTTTATGCAGCATACATTTTGAAATTGTTCAATGTAAAATAGTTCTGACACACAAAATAAGTAGAAAACCAGTTGGCCTGTTCTGACCACAGCCTTGAATTAGTTCAATTTAAGAGCTCTGTGATGATATATGAAGGTGATGATAAAATTAGAAATATGTTACTAAAAAGAAGAATACGGTTTGAGTTATAATTTAATGGCGATTTTACTGCTTTATCCGTGTGCCAAGGTTATGAAAAGAAAAGGTGTCTGTAAAAAGTTAAAAACAATTGCTGAGATGTTGGAACATGGCACCACAAAAGGATAAAGTCATCACCATCACCATGTGATTCTTCTAAATCCATCAAACCGTTAACTAAAGTTTTTGCATGCAATCATACAGCATCTTCAACATTTAGGGTTTGTCAAAAGTGGTCAAAATTATTCTTCAAGTAATAATCAAACTGAATCATTTTCTGAAATTTCTGATCAACTGCTACTTTGTGTCCACTACATTTTATTTTTCCAATCACTTCACTCATACACAAACATGCATAAGTTGATCTCAGATTATGGAAAACTCAATGCATTTTATTATTTCTTCTATAATGTTTCATTATCAATTTCTTAATCATTTTTCCTAGGGTAAATGATACTAAAATTAATTCTATTTTTAGTTTATTACACTGTTTTTTTATTAAATTTAACTTTAGTACGTTGTTAATGCAATATTCTCTTTTTGACATATTGTTAATGCATATCTCATTGACATATTTACACTTTTTTTTTAGTGAATATATAATATATTTATTCAATATGTTGGCTATGCATTGATGAGTGATACTGTGAAAAGGTTTTACAATATTAAAACCAATTTTGAAATAAAATGACAATATTCTTTATTTTGATTATTATATATTTTTTAGCGGCTACCTTTTTTTACATTTTTTATTGATGAACAAATGGTTTAAAAACATAAATAAAAATTTTTATGACAAAAATTATTATAAAAAATTCAGCATATGTTTTTAAATATTTTTAAAATATTTCATAGTGTATATATAATATTCTTTTTCAAAATAATTTTACAACTTTATCACAAGTTACTTTCACTCTGGGCTTCTTTCAACCTACCCACTGAATTTCAAATTTGGTTAATCTTCAATTATCTTCTCTAAATTTATTGGGAGCGTGTTCTATTTTGTTCTTTCTTTTTGTAATTTTCAAACATGTTACTTCTTAGCTACCAAACTGTCTTTATCTTTTCTTTTTCTATTTTCAAAATTTGAGATACTTGCTAAGAAGAAAAAAGGAAACTTCCTAAGAGATTTTCTGATTTTTTAAAAGGAAATTTCCAAAAAATTTGAATTCTTTTATAGTTATACATTATCTCAAACAAATTATTAGTTAGTCCTATTGAAATCTTAAACATTTGAATGTCTGTTTACTTGTTTAAATGATCTCAAATTACACACAATTCTAACAAATATTCTTTGTTTCTCAATTAAAAAACAATTAATTTACTCTTTGTCTACATGTCCTAGCTCTTGTTATTTCTTAAAAACATAGCACCACCCTTTTATTTCATTTATCCACGAAAATTTTGGTTAGAGGTGATCTAAGGTTTCAATCAACTTATTTACTCAACCAACTAAACCCAATCAAAGGTTTTTTTTTTATTGGTTTGGTTGTTTGATTATATATATATATATATATATATATATTTATTTGTCCATTTAAGTATTGATCTCATTTTTCATTACACTTGTTTAAAATTGTCCTTTAATCTAGTTTCTTTATTGTAAAACCATAACCCAACTTTGTATCAAGAATATTCAACCAATTGTTGATGATGGTAAGCATTTGAATTAGAATAGGAAGAAGAGTGGAAAAAAAAAGGGACATAAGGTTAGAGCAATTTATTTATACATTAAAAGTGTACTCTACTCAACTAAAATAAAATTATTTGTGTCGCTTACTTCGAAAAAGAAGAAAAAAAATTATTATATCAATTTAACTTAATTTGATTCGCATACAAATGTTGCTAACACCAACAAATTGTTAAGGTAGATTGAGTGAAAAGCTATTAACAAAAACTAACTACAAAAAGAATACAAAGAAGTGGTTTGAATTAGGTGAGGAAAAAGAAATACAAAGAAGTGGTTTGAATTAGGTGAAAAAGAAAAGGAATAAGTATAATTTTTTGTTATTAGTAATTTAATTTAATTTATTATTTAATATTTTAAATCATTATTATTATTATAAAAAAATTATTATAATTAGTTATGATAATTTCTCACATTTTTTTCTTTATTTATATATAAAAATATGTGATCATTCTCTTCATACATTTTACTTTTTACATCTTTGATAAGAAAGAACAACCTTGTCCAACTTTCTTCTGCATCTATAGCTTGAAACGAATTATACAGAAATATACTTAAAAATAAAATTGAAGATTTATTTCCTTAAAATTAGAGATAACAAATTTAAATATCTAAATAAGATCTTTGTTTGATGAATATTTGATTGAAAATAATTTAAATAACAATTATTTACGCTATTGTTATCTATTGTATATGATTATGTAGTATTATAAACATGAATTTAGGCCATGCTAGATAGTTTAAAGGAAATAACTATAAATTATTTGTTCTACTAACACATTTCCTTGAATTATGAATCTAAACCCTCACTTTAATAACATCAAACCTATAACAAAAGAATTGGGAATTTTTTTCCCCTCAATATATCTTTTAAAAGATATTATCTAATTGATCCAATTGTCATTTTATTTTTCCGAATAGAGATGTTGATTATAGTAGTTAGGAATTTGGCTTATGAGAAGTCAAATTTTGAACTAATTTTTTTATCCGAACGAAATTCGACTATCTGAAAATTTAATTTTGGGAGAGATTTTTTCTATAAATATTTTTAAAAATTTAAAATAAGAAAATAAATTGAAATTAGAGAAAAATAATTTAAATTATTTAATTAAAAATGTTGAGATTAAATTTTAATTGTTTGAGATAAGTAAAATAAAAAAATAATAAATTTGAGGGTGAGTAATTTTTGGTTTTGTAATATTAGTTTTGTGATATAATTTGAAATTAATTTTTTTATTATTGGTTTGTTAAAAATAAAAAATAAAAAATAAAAAATTTATAATAGAAAATATAATTTAAATTTGTAATTTTGCATTAAAACAAATACAGTGATTTAAATAAAATAAATATTATTTTGGGTGGTGTAAAAGTTTGAAATAAAATTTTATTAATATAATAATTTTTGCTGTTATGTCTACCATGATAATTACTTTTTTTTCATGTTTAAAAAATTTAAAAGGAAATTTTAAGATTTTTAATAATGCATTCGAAATGTAAGATTATTTCAAAAGGATTACTAAAAAATATATTTGACATTATGAATTTGATAATAAAAAATGAAAATGATTAATAATGACTCTAGTGTTAAAAGTAAATTTTTAAAATGTCAAATTAATAAATAATTCATAATTCGAATATAATAACCTTTTAAGCTAAAATTTATTAATAATTTTATGTAATAAATTTTAAAAATTATATATATATATATATATATATATATATATATATATATATATATATATATATTTATTGACTATCAATTAAAATTTAATTTATTTGATAGTTAAAAGTAGAATAAAAGAAAATATATGAATTGATAGAAGATAAATATTATTTAAATAAAACCGATATACATTTCATCAAGTCAATGTAGATATTATTATGTAATTCCTACACTAATTCATTGGGTGTTATTTTATATAAATGCTTAGTTTAGACAAATAACTTAATGTGGGTGATTCCTCCCTGGGTACTTGATAAAGAAATTAAGTACTTTTTTAATAATTTATAATTTGTGTGATTTCAAAATCATTTTGTACTTGCATTGAATCGTATACAAGCTTTCGATTAAGAATTATTCTAACTGAAGGTAATAGTTAATCTCCATAATTTGTTTTTGGTCTAATATTATAGTATTTTAGATATAATGTTAAAATATCTTATTAAAAAAACATTTGTGTGAGATTGTCAAAATGCTAATCAATATTTGTTTTAGTTCAATGAATGAGTTTAAGTCTAAGAATTGAAATGTTATTCCCAACTTAAATGTATAATATTTATAAGAGAGTCTCTTCTTTGGAGTGCCACTAGGTACTTTAACTATTAACCCTAAACAAAGAACTTAGGATATTATTTACGTATTAACCCTAAACCCTAAACAAAGAACTTAGGATACTACGAAACAAATTCTAAAATCAAAGGATTTGGTTTTGTTTTAGAAATTCCTAAATTTTTGGTATCATACCATCTTTCTTCCACTAATTATTTTGATAGTTTTAAGTTCGATAACTACATCGTTTAAAGAATTATTTATATCCATCTAATGACATATCTAATACTTATCTTATATTTTATTGTAAGGCACACTTTTTTTTTTTATTCGAATTAAAACTGAGTTCTAAGAGAAAGATATTCTTCTTAAGACCGACCATTAGATTTAAAACGATATAATAATAATATATCATTATTATAACTGCGGTTATTATCATTAAAATTGTTAACTTTTAAATTTTTTATTCATTCACTTTTTCTACAAACTATTATAATAATAATAAATTTAATTCTAAATTATACAAAACCAATATCACAAAACAAAAAGTTATTCACCATTAAATTATTTTCTTTGTTTTCTTAAACCAATTAAAATTTAATCTTTAATTGTTTTAAATTATTTTTTTTCAAATTTCAATTTCAATTTCTTATTTAGTAAGTTTTTAAATTTCTCTCCTTTTCCAAATAAAAAAATTAAAAAATCATTTTAGAGTTATGTTGGGAAAATATGAAAAGAAAACTAAAGAAATTTTTCAAGAATAAGAATGGAATCAAATCTATACAAAAGAATGACAGTAAATTCAATCTAAAACCTTAAGATATAAAATTAAAAAATACTAATTTTAAAAAAAAATAAAAAAACTGATCCACTCTATTTTTTATTTTTTTTATTGAAAATAACAAATAACATGATTAAATAAATTATTGGTGGGAAGTTAGCAGTAGTACGGTGAGTTTGGAAAATGGCATCAGGAGCAGACAACAAGTGGCACCGAACATGCACAATTGTCATACTAATCAAAACGCCATGAAATGACATGCGTACCCTCAGGGGGTCCTAGCCGTTACATCGCCTCACAGTACCACTTTACACATTGGTCATTTCAAAACCCGGAAAGGGCATTTTGGTAACTAACCACTCATCACTCAACCTCCTTCTTCCTTTGTAGTTTTCCCCCTCACTCACTCCCACTCCCATTTCACTTCCTTCCATTCCCAAATTCCAATCACACCACTTCTCTCTCTCTCAGGTTAGGGTTAGGGTTTACTCCGATCATGGCTTCGTCTTCCTCCGATCCCGGCAAGTCCGCGGAGACGTCGGAAGCGGCGGTGGCAACCGATCAGCTCTTGCTCTACCGCGGATTGAAGAAAGCGAAGAAGGAAAGAGGCTGCACCGCCAAAGAGCGCATCAGCAAAATGCCTCCCTGCGCCGCTGGAAAACGCAGCTCAATATACCGCGGTGTCACCAGGTAGTTACTTAGTTAGTTCGGTTTGGATGAAATGAATGCAGTTTTTTTCTCGGAAGTTGAAGCCGATCGACTAATGGAATGGTTGCGAGGGTGAAATGAATATGTGTCTTGGATTTTTGTTAACGGAATTTTGTGGATGATTGATTAGGCATAGGTGGACTGGTCGTTATGAAGCGCATCTTTGGGATAAGAGTACGTGGAATCAGAATCAGAATAAGAAGGGGAAACAAGGTTTGGTTTGTTTTGTTCTTCGTCTCGGGTTTGGACTTGTGTCTGGCTGAAAATGCTGACCTGTTTTGTTTTTCCCGTTGTTCGGAATTGGTTCGTTGGGGAATGGTTCGTTCGTGCTGGTGCCAGTTTACTTGGGTGAGTTTGCAATGCGGTGCTCCGTTCGCATGTGTTAGATCATGTTTGGATAAACTTCGAAATAAAAACGTGTAGGAGAAGAAATGACAAAATGGATTATACTTATTCTTTATTCTTTATGTTAAAATCAACATATACACACCTCTTGGAGAAATTAGATGCAAGAACCTGTGTATGGGATAATTTAATTTAGTAACTTTCTTATCTTGCTCTCTTCTTTAAATGTACATGGAGAAGTTTATCCATATATGGTCTTATTTTTCTGCTTATCATCATTGAAATTTCTCGTGCTGCATCCCTTTGGAAGGTAATGATGTTAGTTGCTGATGGATTTTGGATAGGGGCATATGATGACGAGGAAGCCGCTGCTAGAGCTTATGATCTTGCTGCTCTCAAATACTGGGGTCCAGGGACTCTCATTAACTTTCCAGTAAGTTAATAAAAATTGTGTCCTATTAGTTATGTATTATAACTATTGACTATTTGGTACAATATCTATGATGCTTCTTTGCCTAATGTATTAGGTAGCATAAGATGGAATTATTTTGTTGGTGACTAGGTTTTGATAGTGGAGACTATAGATCCGGTGCCGTTTGATTGGAAAAGGGTGTTTGTTATTGTCTCTGATGAATATAGTAATTTTTTGTAGCACTTTTGATGTGTGTGCTGCAGGTGACTGACTATACAAGAGATCTTGAAGAAATGCAGAATGTGTCGAGAGAAGAGTACCTTGCATCTTTACGGCGGTGTGTGTATGCTTAAAAATGTTTTATATATCATGTATCCAAGCTGCTGCTTACACGTGATGCTTTCTGCAGGAAGAGCAGTGGTTTTTCTAGAGGTCTATCAAAATATCGTGGACTCTCAAGGTGTGTGAATCTATCAAATCTCTTTTACTGAAGCTGTCAGGAAATTAACTTCTTATCTATATCCACATCTCCTTGGGTTTGGGTGCGTATGTATGGGGAGCTAGTTCTTCTGCTTTGTTACACAGCTACAGATTTTTATGATCTGGTATAGCTGTCATTCATCTAGTGTATAAAATCTGATGTGGATTTGACTGCTAACTTAAACGTTCATCTTGCATGTGGTGCTAACAAAATTAGTCGATGGGAGTCGTCATATGGCCGCATGTCTGGATCTGATTACTTCAATAGCATGCATTATGGTATGTTATAATCAAATTTAAAGTTCAAGTTAATCTTCTAGCGAACAGATTTATATGAACCACGTTCATTTGAGCACCACCTATGCCTATTGGAAAAAACAAAATAGTATTTTCAACTATTTTCACCAGTTTTATCTGGTAGGTAACTATCATCTCACTGTTTTACAACGTTAAAGGTGCAGGGGATGATTCAGCAGCAGAAAGTGAATATGTAAGTGGTTTCTGCATAGAAAGAAAGATTGATTTAACAAGTCACATCAAATGGTGGGGATCTAATAAGACTCGACATTCTGACTCTGGTACAAGATTATCAGAAGAAAAAAAACTTGGTTCTGCTGGAGATATTTGCAGTGAACTAAAGCAGTTGGAACAGAAAGTTCAACCTACAGAACCTTATCAGATGCCACAGTTAGGCAGGCCACACAATGAGAAAAAACAAAAAAGTTCTTCAGTCTCTGCCTTAAGTATCCTTTCACAATCTGCTGCTTACAAGAGCTTGCAAGAGAAAGCGTCAAAGAAACAGGAAAATAGTATTGACAACGATGAGAATGAAAACAAAAATACAGTCAACAAATTGGATCATGGAAAGGCAGTTGAGAAACCATCAAATCATGACGGAGGCAATGATCGCCTTGACATTGCAATGGGAATGAGTGGAACAATGCCTCTTCAAAGAAATCTCTACCCTTTGACACCGTTCTTGTCTGCACCACTTTTGACAGCTTACAATACTGTTGATCCAATGGTAGATCCTGTTCTCTGGACGTCTCTTGTTCCCGTACATCCTGCTGGGCTTTCTCGTACGGCTGAGGTTGGTATAATGACCAAGTGTTTTTACTTTATTGAAATTGCATGAAAAGTTCTTTAAGAGAGCTAAAATAGTAGAGAGCCGTATGATGGTCCATTTTATAGAATCATGCCAACTGATATCAAAACAAATAATTCATCAAATTCGGGAGAAAACCCAGTATTAGAAACAAATATTATCTGCCGGAGTTTGTGTGAGTATATCAACTAAAATTTGTTGTCAGTAAAATCTAATTATCACCTATAATAATCTTTTTTAAGCCTGGTGATTACATGATTTCCTATGCTATTAAGCCAGCATGGTAGAGTCAACAAATTTAATTTGTAATTTCTTGGATCAATATGGTGAATGTAAAGCTGAACATTTACGAGTGATTTTCACTTCTTCTAAGCCTTTTAACGCAAAAAAGGTCCCTTTCTCTTCGTGTTGATACAATGTGGAGAACCTATGAATGAAATTTTGAATTACAGAGCCAGAAGTTGTGATTTTATATACATTGCTACTTTTTAGAGCCTTCTATTACTTCTTGGAGGTTTCGCTGCCCAAAATTTTCTTATTATCATCTAACAATTTAAAGAGCAACACACACTAGCTTTTTCTGACAATAATAAGGCGGGTTGGGGAGGACAATAATTGTTCAATTCAAAATCGTCTGTTACATGAAAAGATTGTATATGGTAAGATCAGAATTGCTTGTAACATTCTTGTTAATTCACGTGCAGGTTACCAAGACAGAGACCAGTTCAACGTACACAATGTTTCAGCCAGAGGAATGATTGGAAATTTGAATTTCTAATTGAAAAATGGCTCAAAGGCAAGCACCTGAAAGCTGGGCCCTGTATCAAACAAAGAACAGCATTTTGGTCTGAAGTGCTGAAGCAGGTCTACTAAGAGAATGCTCTCCCATGGCCTTTTTTGCAAGATTACATGGGTTTTTAGAGGTCACAGAAAATAATATATTACCGTGGTTTTTCATCGATGATAGAATATAGAATTAGCACGAATCTTTTCATTTCAAGTCAGATATGTATCAGTTAACATCTCCATCATGTAAATGCAGTCAGAGTTAGATAAAGTTTGATTTTATGCGGAATGTTCTGTACAGAATAAGAGGTAGAGTTATGCAAGAACATGTTCATTTAGCGTGCGAGTTTATCAGGCGCTATTTTCTTATGCAGGATTGTCTGGGTTTAATCGTAGAATGTCTAACAAATAGATGTCTAGAAGTTTAATTTCAGAATATACAAATAAATTTGTAGTTTAATTTTGGAACATGCAATATATATAATATATATATCCGAAAGTTTAATTTTTGGAGATTATTTAATTTTAAACTATGTAAGTAGAGATTCAAAATTTAGATTCCATAACAATCAAAGCAAATTTGGGCAATTGCTTCCTGCAACCCCTTCAAAATTTGAACCTGCATCTCCATAATTTTTCAAAAGTGATTTCTGGATTACTTATCCTGAAATTTGTCTGGGACATGGCATACTTTTTGAAATTTATGAAACATGTTAGGATTTATCAAATATATAGGATGAGATTTTTGAAAAAAAAATCATTCAAAATAAATTTTTTAGAACACATGAAATATATTTTGAGCCAATTTTTTTAGGGCAATTCCTTCCTGCACCCCCCAATTGCTTCCTGCACCCCATCAGTCACATAATATACCACAATCTACCATAATTGCCCTCACATAATATACCACAATCTACCATAATTGCCCTCACATAATATACCACAATCTACCATAATTGCCCTTGTCAGTAATGAAAAAGGTGAAATTGTTGCAGCTGTATTTTCCGACAACAGCAGTGGTAACGGACGTCGGTGGTAGAAAAGAAGGAAGTGACGGACGTCGGTGGTAGAAGAGAAGGAAGAGAAGGGTGTCTGGCAACATTTTGAGGTAAGTGAGTTTATGTTTGAGTGCTTTAATGACTGTTGTAGGGGTGCACAGGAATTGTTGAAATAGGTTGGAAAACGAAATCCGTAAGAGACTACGGGAGTGCGAAATCGTCTTACCAAAAACCATTTCCGTAGTAGTGCGGGGGTGGGAAAAATGCTTACGGAAAAGTACTTCTGTAGTAGAGATAGAAGTGGGAAAGTGACTTACGAAGAAGGTTTTCAGTAAGAGAGCGTTTCAATAACACAAAACCCTTTTATGAAAAACGTTTTTCATAATACAAAACCCTCTTATAGGAAATGTTTTCCATGATACAAAAACCTCTTAGAAAAATATTTTCCATAATACAAAATCCTCTTATGGAACATATTTTTCATAATACAAAAACCTCTTACGAAAAATATTTTCTATAAGAGATTTCACATCCCCACAACTCAATCTCTCCCAAAAAATATTTTCTGAAATATCTTAACCTCTTTTGTCTTCATTAACAAGATAAATGTCCATTCACATATTCTGATGGGGTGCAAGAAGCAAATGTGGGATTGCAGGAAAAAATTGACTGGGTTTGTGAAACAATCTTTGAAGAGCGTGCAGTGGCAACAGTGGGACTGCTTCTTCCTGCACCTCCATATCATCTTTTTGCACCTCCATAGTCTAGGCAAATTTACCGTGTAACCCTTTTTAAAAAATTTCATACCCATAATACCTCCACCACCCTTCACATCCTTTCTTCCTCCACTTTACTTGCACCCCATTCGAATTCCACTGCACCCCATTCAAACTCCACCGACGGCGGCTACACCTCCACCTCCACTGTCAATACTCGTATCTCACTTTGCCACTGCAGATCTACATTGAGTGCACTTTGATTGTTGGTTGCTAGTGTTGGTTCTCCATTCTTGGTTCTCCATTCACGGTTTTCACAAACCACAACCCACAAACCTCCACTTACATCATTTTGGCACCCATTCAAGCAATTGAAAGGAAGGTAAGCATCATTGTAAGTTTAATTTTAGATTGTAGAGGTTGGATTAGTGGCGGAGGACGGCGGTGGTGGACTTTTTTTTTTACTGTTAAACTGTTCTACGGTTTGTAGAAAACGTAAGTAATTCAAAACTTCTCTTCTGCGGTTTGTACAAACCGTAGAACAGTAGAAATTTTTTTTTGTTCTGCAGTTTGTACAAGCCGCAAAAGAGAAAAAAAATTTCTACTGTTCTACGGTTTGTACAAACCGCAGAAGAGAAAAAATTTTCTACTATTCTACGGTTTGTACAAACCGCAGAAGAGAAACAAATTTTCTATTGTTCTACGGTTTGTACAAACCGCAGAAGAGAAAAAATTTTGATATGCGGTTTCTACAATCCGTAGACTTCTGTCATACACCTATGCACCTACGAGTTGTATAAACCGTAAGCTCTTATAAATGTTGATTTAACTACGGTTTCTACAATTCGTTAGTGTCTAATATCCTGATTTTAAACCTACGACTTATAGAAACCGTAAATATAAAATTCTTACGGTTTCTACAATCCGTGAAAAATCGAAAACTGGATACCAAATACTTTGACGACGACGACTCTCGTTGTTTTTTAGCTACCCACTCCGACCGACGGTCACCCAAAGCGCCTTCAATCCGCTATTCCAGCACCGTCGGAACCTCCCACCACTGCCACACTTTCCACCTTCGTTCAGAATTGCACTGTACTGCTCCTCTTCCGTTCAAAACCTTAGTTTATAGCAGCAGGAATAATTTTGTAATTTACTCATGTTTATTGCTGGAATTTTAAAAGTTATGGAGGTGCAGGAAAATGATATGGAGGTGCAGGAAGAAGCAGTCCAACAGTGATGTTACCAGCGGTGATAGGGTGCAGTGAAGAGAAACAGATGGGGTAATTGGGACATTTCATGCAATTATGGTGGCGCAGGAAGGGGTAACTGGGACATTTTACTTAATTACGCTGATGCAGGTTAAAAATGAAGGTGCAGTAAGTAATTGCCCCAAATTTGAGTAGAGACAGTACTAAAATAAAATGACAAAAAATAACTTGACAGGTACGAATAGAAAAATTGAAGGAGTAGAATACCCGTTCCTAATTCATCTTGGATTAGAGTGTTAGTTTTACTCTGCTGCGTGCCTCTTCGATTTTTATTTATTATATTCAAAACCAAAAATGAAGAGTACTGATAATTTATAAAATTAAAATATGTTTAATTATGATAAATTAATAATCTCGTTGAGAATTTTTAATCAGTAAAGATATTCTTATTCTCATATATTACTTTCGAAATAGTCTATTTATTTTCTTCGGATCGCCAGATTTTTAATAATATTACCTTTTCTTTAAGGGTTAAAAAAGCGCATCTACGTCAAGTAAAGTAGAACAAAGCGAGAAAGCAAGATGATTCGCACTTACAGTTCAAGTGAGATTAGATTGAAGTGTAAGTGTTAAAAAAGTTAAATAGCATTCAAAATTTCAATTTAAGTTTTCTACAATTTGTGATCTAGTGAGACGAGATAATTATTATCTCAAAGGTGTTCTCATTTACGTATTTATCGCCAAAATGACAACATTTCTTGCACTTTTCCAATTATATTTAATGGCATTGGAAGAAAGCCAAATTTGACTTAACAAAAATCAATTGAGCGTGTGCTTCACGCCACAACCCCCCACCCTATATTTTGTAGCCGCCCCAACAACTTTATTTTCCATGATAAATGCTTTTGTGATGTGGAAAGTTTCGTAAGAACAAAAATAGAGATAAAAATGTTCTTATTGTTGACTACTAATTCTATTTTAATTACCATCCATTTTTGTTTTTATTCTCACGATTGTTTTAAATAAGGGGTATGCATAAAATTTTTAAAAAAATATTTAGTTGAAAGAAATAATATTTTCACTTTATGTAAGTAAGAAAAATTGCTTTCACAGCTTAAAGTTATACCGTTTTCTTTTTTTCTTTCTTTTTGATAATGATATTGATGTGAATTATTTACTGTCAAAAGTAACAAATAATATCAGTTGAAATAATGAGTGCACACAAGATAGACATAATCCTCCTAATATAAGTTATTAATTTTACAACTTAAAGTTATAATTGTTTACTAATGATGTATTAATAATTGTTAGATTATTGTATAAAAAATATATAATTTTTTTCTTTCACTAGAGTTACATAGTTTTACATTTTTTTAGTGATGTGTCAACAAATTATTAGATGTTGTTTAAAAGAATATATACTCACAATTTGCTATATCACAATCATTTTATTTAAGTGTCAAAATATATTTTACTTTCAACAAGATGTAAAAATTGAAATAAGGATCAAGATCATAAAATAAATTACTCTCGCTATTTATGAAGAAAAGTAATTCTTTCATTCGTTGAAGTTGGAGCAACTTTAATGAGCTATTTTTTTAGTTAAGAACTGATTCTTTCTAAGTTATAGCATAACTTCAATTTAAACGTGTTTGTTATGTCCAATTATAAATGAAAAAATTACAAATATCTTTATTATACATAAATTCAATGTAAAAAAAGTACAATTATAACTCATTATATATGACTTTGACATGATTAGTAAAAGAAATAATCAAATCAAAGTGATATATGCTTAAAAAATTTAAATTAATTTATGTTAAACACAACTTTTTGAGGATTGAAAAATAAAAGTTAAAATATGCTTAAAAAACACCACTTTTTTTCATATGAAGACCAAGTTGTATTTTCCAAAAACATAACTTAGTCATTCATGAAATAAAATCAATTTTTTTTCATTGTGGTAATTTTAATAGAAAGTTATGAATTTTTTTCCCAATGACAGTCTCATTTTTGTCAATTATGTACAACTAGACTTATTATAGCTCTTACTACTATTGCGGTCACAGCTTGAAAGGTATAATCTATTTATGGTTCTTAAAAGGCGAATATTAAGAATTAACTCATTAAGACTAAAATGGTTCTTTAGATAAACAAAAGTTTAAGATCTTTACAATAGTTTAAGGGAAAATGGGTTTTGTAAGACAATAAGGTAGTTTTCACTTCTAAAATTATTTATTTATTTTTATTTCACATATTCGTTTTATTTGAACACTGGGGGGTTTATAAGTAGTTATTGAGGGGTTCGTCTTCTTCTTATGTATTTATTTTTATTAATTTATGCTTATATGCTTATCTATTGTTATTAATCATAATAATTATGGTAAATTTTTTATTCAAAATTATTTTATTATGCAAATATAAATTAATTTTTATTTCATCATATTATTATCATGTTTTAAAATAGTTCGTGCGATCCACGAGTTACCATACTAGTCTTTTTTTTTATAATTATGTGCAAGTTTTTTGAAAAAAAAAAAAAAAACTTCTAAACATCCCTAGATTACGCCATTGTGGTTGACTCTACCGTATGATTTAGTTCCTAAATAATATTATCTCCAGAAGAGATACTTGTAGAAAAAAAATTATGAGGCTTGTATTTGACGAAATTAGAAATATATTTGCATTTAATTAGTTACAATATTCAATTTTTCTTTTGTCATCCAATGTAAAGAATAAAAAATATCATTGTATTCAAATATATTATAGTCTCATAAGAGTATAAAACGAAACAAGAGTCATGGTTCTAAATCTAGGGTCAATGCAAATTTGTTAATTCATGATACTAAATAGAATTACTTGAGTTCGAATTTTTTTGTTAATGGATAAATAATTCAAACACGCATTGTATTTTTTTTATTACTGAAATTGATTTATTACAAAATGAAGGATGAAACCTCGGCCTATTCTTTTAGACAAAATTTAAAATTCATTTAATGTTTGAGGATAAGGAAAAGGCAAGTCATAGATTATAAATAATGTGCCAACTCTAATAATGCAACTTTCATTAAACAATTCTTCCAAATTTTAATAATCACTATACATTATAAAACCACCGACAAAATGTTCTTGATTTACAATAAGAGATTTTTTTTTTTTTGCACTGTGTTTTTTTTCTATCACGAGTCCAGCTAAGTAAAATATAAATATTATGCTCCAAATGGCTACAATGGGGGTATTATAATTGATTATATGAATGTAGAAGATTAGGTTGAAAAAGTAAAAAAAATGATATTTTATTAAAACGGACCAAATTCACTCCACGTGTTTTTAACTTTCAATAAAAAATAGATGTTAGACATTTTAAAATTAAATAATCATATGTTTTTATAAGAAAGATATATAAGAGAAAAAATATATATAAAAGAAAAACATATACCTTAAACCCTAAACAATACTTATTCCTTAAAAAACTATATAGATTTAAAACTTACTAATTATAGAAGATAAAACATTAAATCGAGTAAAGTATAGAAAAATACTAGTAATAGATAAAACCATGATATTATCTTCAAGCTAAAATATTAAATAAAATGTGTTTTTTTTTTACACCGAAAATTTATTTTTTTTAAGTTTTTCAAGAAAGACATTGAGAATATTTAATATCAATAAGGCATAAAGACGGATTCTATGGGGAGTACTATTTGTACTGAAAGTTTGTCTTTTAAATAATAAAATATTATTTTAAAAGTTGAATTGGTGAATTCTTCTCCGTAAAGAGTATTTTATCATAAGTTTGGGAAGATTTGCGGGATAACCAATTTTGCATACGATTTTTATATATTTGATTTATCAATATTTATATTATGTAGATGTATCATAAAACTAAAAGAGAGAAAACTTATTCAAGCCACAACCATATTTTAATAGTAATAATGCACTAAAAAAAACAATAATACTCTTCTCCAATTAATCTTATCATAATTTCTTTTTACTCACATAATTATTTTTAATAGGCTCATGTTCTCAAGTCTGAATGAAATTTTATTTTTTATAATTTATTCTCAAGTGAATTATTTTCCCTTCCCGATCAAAGTAATATTTTTATTAAATTATTATAAAAATTGACATGTTTATTATTGTTGTATGAAAATACTTTAAACTATTGACAGAGGTATTTTGATACAGTAAGTAAATAATAATAATAATAATAATATATGGTATGTTTGAAACAAACTTTCTTTGAATTCCCCTATCCTGCTACCTAATAAATGTTCTATTGATTAACCATATAGAAAAAGACGAAAACATATTAATGGTTCGGTTTGACATGTTTCGGATGCACTATAATGATAGCATAAGATAGAAATTTAATATAAGTGAACTCGTTGGATTTGTTAATAACTTATTCTTATAAAAACTTGACTAGTCACGGAATATTTTCTTTTAATATCATGTTTTATCCCCAACACTTAAATGCAAGACTTTATTTAATAAAATTGCACCTGATTTCACTAGCATTAATAATTTGTTGGTAATGAAACGTTGTTATTTATAATCCGGAAATGGTTTTATTTTAAATAAATAAAAACATTCAAGATATATGGAAGTGTTTTTTTAATAATTAATTTTATTATAGAATTTAAATGTTCATCTTTAATAAAAATATATTTTTTTTTACTAAAGGTGTGTATTTTGATTACACTTACAAATAAGCTTTATAAGCTTTATGACCGTAAAATATAAAATTGAAATAAAAGAGTTTAATCACTGTACCTAATTTTTCTCTTGAAAAATGACGAACGCATCCTGATTTTGAGTTAATTAAATTACACGTGTAACTATCTTAAAAATCATTATTACTATTATATTTTGTGCATAATAGTAACCTTACTTATTATATTGTATGCGATATATATAAATGGTATAAAGTATAACATGAATTCATGCTGGTATTAGATTTTATTATTTGAATCTATAAAAAAAATTATCTTTTGGTCAATTTTTGGGATTGGGAAATTTTATTTTCACGTGTCAAAACATGAATTCACATATAATGCAACATAGTCATATAAGGTCAATTAATGGATAAATATAAGGTAGATTAACTATTAAAAAATATGCTAAATGCCTAAATTATAGCCAAAAAAAAATATGCTTCTTTTTGAAATCTGGGAGCATTATATATTATATTTCGAAAGTGAGTAGAGAGAGAGGATTTCATAAACCATGGAACAGCCTTCTACATCATCCAGCCCTCCTATAACCCTTTCATTAAAAATCATCATTCCAGACTCTTGTAAAAAGATCCTTTCCTAAAAAATCGGAAACTTGATAGAATACCAGGATATTCCAGAGGAATCTCAAGTAGAACACTCCTTACCCCCTCTCCTGAGTCCGTACAATGTTTTCAGACGAAACAGATCAGATTTTGCATGGATCTCTTCCATAAGAAAACTGATCTCCACTCCCAGAAAAGGATGCAGAGAGTACATACAAAGCTCTCGCATGGATCAGGTAGCCCTGCATGCTACCAGTTCAGAACAATACGTAGATTTGGAAATCAGCAAAGAGCTGATAAAACAATGGAGAGCCCATGACTACGTAGCCCTCCATCTCGGAGTCGTCAGATTGATGTTGACCCTTCATGGCAGAAAAGGACTACCAGTTACAGCTAGAGTCAAGCTACTAGACTCTACATATCAAAAGTATGAACAAGCTGTAATAGGAACAGTTTTGACAACACTCAACGCAGGAAGTGCTGGCTTGACTATTTTCCCAAATTTCAATGTCCAACTGAAAGATCCAACTCTTCCGAATAGATTCAAGGTACAAGTCCAGCTCGTAGGAGCACCACAAGATGAGGCGGCACTATCAACCACCTTACACCACCAGATAATCTACAGGATCCAAGATCATTGTTTTGATCTTCCTGGAGAAAGAAACTTTGAAGGAAATGCCCTCATGGTCATAGCTGCAGATGACCAGGAAACACCAACCATAGTCCAGGTTCCTAGACAGATACCAAGAGAAGAACTCAGAAGCCTTATTCCCACTGAGTGGATAAGCAACTATGAGAACTTCAAGAAGAAAGAAAAGCAGATAATAGCAACAGAAGCTACTTTCAGAAGAAACTCTGTTGACGGTAGTGTCAAAACTACCTTCAAATGGAAAGAAGAAGGAGAAATCAACAACCCTCCTCCTGTCTTTCACACCATGATGATCACACTTGGAGACAAAGAAAGAAAAATTCCAGTACACTCTTTCCAAAATGATGGAAAAGCCATCTTTTCTGACAGATTGAATGGACATTTTCTATGGGACGTAGACTCATCCAGATGTGACCCGCATTGTAATCATGATTCTGATTCTGAATTAGATTCTGACTCTGATGATGAAGACGATCCCAGAAAAAAGAAAAGATGTAAGCCACCACCGAAGCCAACAAGGAAAAGTGACCCTGATAATGGTCCCTGGATTGGTATCAAGAAAAAGGCAGAACCTTTGCCTATCTATAAATAAGGACTCAGTCCTCAGAAAAGAAGGATATCCACCACCACCGGCGGATCCAAACCTTATTACCTGGCCACCACCAAAAAATTGTTCCAATCTGTTTCAACCGAAACAAAAGAAACCAGAAATCTCATGCTTCATGTTCAAAGATGAAGATTTTCCTACTCTGGAAAGGAAAAGTGATCCAGAAAAAGGAATCTCTTCCAAACCATTTGTCCAATCCACAGAAATCCTTCCAGAAGGATCATACAAACCACTGAGCCAGGCAGAAGAAGTACTGAATTAGCAAATATCCAATTCTTTATCTCAAAATAGCCTTTTAAAGGTTATTGAAAGAAAGGTAGACAAAATGACAGAATCTTTTCAGTATCAATTAAATCAAATGTCAGAGAGAATCCAGAAATCTTATGCTGAAACAAAGCAAAAGATTGAAACTCTGGAAGAAGGGATGAAGGAAGTTACTGAATACAACTTCCATGAAAACGCCAGAAAGGAGAGAAAATTACAAAAACTCAGAAAACAAGTCTCCGAGATAGAAGAATACGTCAAGAAAATTGCAAAACCTCCTCCTGAGAATACATATTCACCATTCCCCATCTCTCCACAAAAACTTCTCACACATACAGTTGTACAACATCCGGTAAAACCACTTTTCTTACCACCAACTCTTCTAGAAGAAACTACCTTTTTTGGAAGAAAAAACAAAGAAGCTATGCTAAAAAAAACCCCTTGAAAAGCAAGCTGCTGAGGAAAAACAACAAAAAGAAACATCATCCAAGGATGAGGTCTTTGTCATCACAAATGACAGTGACCCTAATACCTCAGAACAAACTCCATCTGAAGAAGAAGACACAGAGGAAGAATATGCAGATCTGTCAAAAATCTTCATGGCATCCAATGGAGAAAGTCCTGAAGCCTCTACCTCTGGATTACATGCAACAGAAATAAACACTTCACCACAAAGAATTTCAGGAACTCCTTTGTTCTCACTAGACAATATTCCCCCAAAACAGTGGAGGAAAAAGCTCCTTGATTTCAATGCATGAATGGATGCAAAAATGATAGATCCAGATGCTGACCGATACCGAGTCATTGAAGAATTTTGTGCCAGAATGACGGGAACTTTGAAAGAATGGTATCAAAGTATCAGAACAGTAAATCAAGATCTATTTCACAAAATGGAAAGCACAGATGCAGTCATCTCAGCAATTCATTTTGAATTCCTTAGAAACATTGATACAGTAAACAAGGAAATTCGAAAAGAATACTTTGAGATGAAATGTTGTTCTTTAAAGATGAAGGATATCGAACGACATTTCCAAAGAATGCAGCAGAGATTTTATTTGCTGAATGGATACAATGATCCGAGTCTAAAGAACACTTATGTAAGTTCACTTCCTGAAGAAGTTCATGGAGAGATGTACCGAATGATCAACATGCAGAACAAAGAAATCACACAAATGACACTCGGAGAAATCCATCAGACATGCATTGTTGCATTAGACAAGCTGTGCAACCAACAACAATTACTTGAAGGAATCATGAAGAATCACAAGAGATACTCCAAGAACTGTAAGAAGAATTACTTGGAGATAAAGTGCAAGAAAAAAGACTGCTCTTGCAAAAGCAAGTCCTTCCCAAAAGGAAAAAGCTTCACAAAATATTCCAAACACCGGAAGAAATTCAAAGGGAAAAGAAAGGTGAAGTTTTTCAAGAACAAATCTTTCAGAGGAAAGAAAAAAGGGACGAAATGTTTCATTTGCGGAAAGACCAGACATTTTGCAAAAAATTGTCCAAACAAAACTGAAAAGTCCACCAGACTTATCCAAACCCTGCAAATTGAAGAAGAAGATGTAGAATCCCTATACAGTGAACAGGACTACCCAAATGAAGAAACTGTTTTTGGCATCGATCTTTCTGAAGGAGACAGTTCAGAAAATGAAGAAACAACTACATACAGTGATGATGAAGAATGCCAACATCATTTTCTAATCTTATCTTTTGATGAGATTACAAAGGCAGAGGAACAGTCTCTCATTTCTAGTCCGCCAGCTCCAAACATAGAAGTCCAGATACTTCCCACAAAGTATGAAATCCCTATAAAGGCCATAGCTTTTATAGATACTGGAGCATCAAGAACCATGATGAACCCGAAGATCCATCATCCAGATTTTTGGGAGCCAAAACAATTAAGGTTCAATGCTGCAAGCGGAAAAGTCTTCACCACAGAATTAATGACCAAAAGAAGGATAGGAATCAAATTCTTTCCAGACTGTACCATCTACACTAAGGTCATAGGCACAAAACTCCCAGGAAAAGACATCCTTATCGGCATGGATATTTACACCCAACTTAAAGGGATGCAGTTACTCCCAAACGGAATAAGGTACAGAAAGAATTTCAAACCTTTTAATCCTTTAATGAAGATTTTCAGTCTAACTGAAACACCTCCAGAATATGAGGAATTCAAGGAAAAGCTTTTAAAGATGTGTGCTGACAGTCATGATGGTTTTCAACATCCAAAACCACTCTGGAAAAATGAAGAATTCTTTGTTCAATTACCATTCAAATTGAATGAAGACATTAATCCAACAAAAGCTGTTCATTCTGGAATGACCCCAAGCGACAGAAAATCCGCATTTGAGGAGTGCCAAAAACTTTTAAAACAAGGGCTCATTGAACCAACAAATTCTGATTAGGCATGCCAAGCCTTCTATGTTGAAAAAAGATCAGAAAAAGTCAGAGGAAAAAAGAGGTTAGTCATTGACTATAGACCTTTAAATCTCTTCTTGAGAGATGACAAATTTCCTCTTCCAAAGATATACACTCTCTATTCGTATATCACAAATGTTTTCATATTTTCAAAATTCGACATGAAGTCAGGATTTTGGCAACTTGGATTAAACCCAAAAGACAGGCCCAAAACTGCTTTCTGCATACCAAATGCCCATTTCCAATGGACTGTCTTACCCTTTGGCCTAAAAGTAGCACCTGCACTATTCCAAAAAGCCATGACCAGAATTTTTGAACCCATATTAACCTCATCACTCATCTACATAGATGATATTCTGTTGTTTTCCCCTGATGAAAAAAGTCACAAAGAACTGCTTGAAAAATTTTACCAAATATGCCATCAGTTTGGCCTCATGCTCTCATCCCAAAAGTCTCAAATGGGAACCACAGAGATAGAATTCCTTGGAATGAAGTTCTCCAGAGGAAGATATTCCCCTCAACCACATCTTGTGGAAGAATTACCAAAATTCCCTGAAAAGAATTTCACGACAAAATAGATTCAACAGTTCCTAGGTATCCTGAACTATATCCGAGACTTTATCCCTAACATTTCGCATCACACTTCAAAACTCTCAAAAATGTTGAAGAAGAATGCACCACCATGGGGATCAGAGCAAACTGAAGCAGTGAAAAACCTGAAGGAGATTGCAGAAAATCCTCCACCATTGAAAATTCCAGGAGAAGGAAAAAGAATCCTTCAGACAAATGCCAGTGATCATTATTGGGGAGCAATACTGATTGAAGAAATAGAAGGACAAAAATTCTACTGTGGACATGCTAGCGGTCAATTCAAACCAGCTGAAGCCCATTACCACACCACCTACAAAGAAACTCTTGCAGTAAAATATGGAATTCAGAAATTTGATTTCCATCTCAGAGGACATGTTTTTGAGGTACATTTAGACAACTCTTCATTTCCAAAAATGCTTGAGTTAAAAAACAAAATCCCTCCAAGTCCTCAAATCCTCAGGTTGAAAGAATGGTTTTCCTGATATGACTTTATAGTCAAACACATCAAGGGAAATAAAAATGTCATCCCTGATTTCCTCTCCAGACCAAAAAAGAATCCAACAAATCACCAGAATTCCTTGAAAGAAAAAACACTCTCAATAACCATTTTTTCTGATACTCATGAATATCCATTGATCATGATGAATGAACCTTCCTCATTGCACCAAAACATCCATGAATTCCCACCTGAACTAACCAGGATTCAACCAATCACACCCACTACCATAAAATCCTTTGCACAATCAGTTCCATTACCTTGCCACAACCATCCAAGATCACCAGATTAAACCTAAACCCACTTGGTTTAACCCTTCTGCACCATATCTAAATATCTTTCCAATTTTGATGGATAAAATATTTACAGAGACAGACATGTGGTACTTATGGTGTGTCACAACATTATTTAAGTATCCAATAATATTTCCCACTCTCAGAATGATTGAATATCTGGCAGAAGATTATACTCAGAACACTTTACTCTGGAAATTCCTTTCATGGTTTTCCCCCATAACTTGGTGGAAGGAACAAGTCCATAGAGAGATATCTAAGTTCAATGTCTGGAAATTAGAAAAAGAAGAAGCCAACCAGTTTGTTTCCATCTTTACTATTCACATGCCCTATTTCAGACATCCAAATGGACATCTATACACACAGAATCAAGCCCTGTCATATGCCACCTTTCCAAATCTGAGAATTTTCATGAAACCAAGAAACCCTCCATTTTGGAAGGAAGAATTGACAATTCATCTTCATGAAATAAATGGATTTAAAATCACTCAAAATCCAGTATCATCCAGCTGTAACAAATTGAAGAACCTTGATCTCATATGTTCACTAGATTGGGAAGTACCTCCAAACGTTTGGAATGAAGAAATCAAAAAAGTTCAATTAACAGAACTCCCTCCAAACGACACACCCATCTCAGAATCAAATTTGCTTTGGCAGAACTGGCAAAAAGACAAACCATCCACAGATGAGAAGACAGAAGAAAATTATCCAGTAGACCACGTTATCTGGCAAGATTCCCAGGACCCATGGCCTGACTCACGCACATGGCCTCCCTGGCCTACTCTCTCAAAAGAAGAATCAGCTGAGTCAAAATGAGATTCGTTCTCATCCAAAAGGCATCAAATGACAGACAAAAATCATTGTGGAAAAAGAATAAAGCGTCCTTGTAAAATACTGTTTAAGCTTTATGTCTTTCATGATGTCTTTCTGTAATAAGTGTGTTCCAGATGTATTATTACTCTTTTGCTTGTGAACTCCCTTGTCTATATAAGGAGTTATAGTGTGTATGTAAGATATCAAGAAACAATCCCAAATAATAAGAACTAGTTTCCTATATCATGAGTCTCTAAACACCCCTTTCTCTCCTCTCTCTCAAAAGCTTTAGTTTTATAGATATAATGCATCAAGATTGAAAGAAGGAATTATCTTAAGGTGTTTGTATATAGGCTGGAATACCTAAGGTTGCGAGCTACTGGCTCAAAGAAAGAACTGTTGAAAGATCGAGAGATCGTTCAGTTCTTTACACTTCTGGTTTAACAACGCCACATACATAACACTGGGTATGGCATTCTTAGACACTGTGTATGCTCTACACTTGCCTCTTATGAGGATCCTGTGTATCAAAAACATGTATGAACAAGTTCCGCTGGGACCTTCTTTCCTTTTATGTGTATTATTCATGGTAAGGGTGTGAAAAAGTAGGCAAGTGGCCGAAAAAGTAACACAAGAATACTATGAATAGTATATATAAATGGAGAAGTAATATTATTATGTAAAACAAATAACAACATAATTTTAATGAATATTCACCATGTTATATATAACAAATAAAATAAAATCAAGACATCTTTTGAAAAATACACATGATAATAAATAAAATAAAATAAAGACATTTTTTAAAAGATATAGATGTTATGATTAAATCTTAAAATTAATACTTGTAAATCATATTGTAACATGGGTCATTTAATTGTCTCAACTATCCTATTTACATGGTAGATCTACTTGATACTATTATAATTTAGTTTATTTCATTATAGTCTTAAACATGTTTTTAATATCTTTCTATCGACTTCTCGTCACTTGATATTTTAGTCTATTTCAATATGACCGAGGCTATCAATGGAACTTTAAAATGCTCTAGCATAACTCAACACACTAAATACAAGTTGTATATCTTTTGTACCAAGCAATTCATTACACACCTTAATAATTTATGAACACTAACCATTGACTCTACCTGACTTCACAAATAATTAGTAAATTATAGGTATCAACATCGGATTTTACTCGACCTTACATCCCGTTCCTCAACGTTCAAATACACAACTACCCAATAATATTTCAAATTTACCTTGATAAAAGTCCAAGACTTTTAAGAATATAGAGACTTAAACTTTTCCACAAAAATTTGTTAGCCTTCTCTTATATCTAAACCAACATATTTTCAATCTACTAACTTTAGAAAAACCCCTAAAAGAATGATTATAAAAGGATAGAAATTTTAGAAAAAATTAACTACCAAACTATTTTTTTTATAGAGTTGAAAAAACAGTTAAATAATACACACATATAAATAATATATATATATATATATATATATATATATATATATATAT
>Ga0209700_102402_pt1 | contig 37984 bp, 14 predicted proteins | sample SiratroredBW_FD_187528 | JGI IMG/M metagenome (GOLD analysis project Ga0209700, IMG submission 187528) | Root nodule microbial communities of legume samples collected from California, USA - Siratro red BW (SPAdes) (version 2) | ecosystem: Host-associated > Plants > Roots > Nodule | place: USA...
AAAAAAAAAAAAAAAAAAAAAAAAATACAAATTTAAATTTTTTTTTTTTTTTTGTCTGTGTGGGCATGCAAATCCCTTTTAAAATGTAGAGCTAATTCTTTTAATTTAATTGTAGTTTTCGGTGGATGTTAATCAATAAAAATTAAGTTTTATTTTAAACAAAGACAATAAATTCCGTGTAAACTACTCAAAACTTTATCAAACTGCCCAAACCTTCGAAAACTAATTTTAAGTTATACTTAAACCGATAAGTTTAGTTATAGAAGAAAATAATTTTATCTATTCTCTCTTTTTATGTGTTTAGGTATAAAGTTTTGCTGATAAAAAAACATATGAAAAAGTTATCCAAACAAAACCTTAACCATTAGCACTTGTAGTTACACGTATTACATCACTTTTTAATTTGATTAGAAAATGTAAATAGAATATAAGTTTTTACAGTAAATTAAAATTAAAAAGATAAAAATATAAAGATAACATTTGAAATAAAAAAATAGAATATTAATTTAAGAGTTTCTTTACCATAAATGTTTGGAATTATATATATATATATATATATATATATATATATATATATATATATATATATATATATATATATTCTTGTACATATTTGTTCAGTGTTTAATATATAAAAGTTATATTTCTAAAATTGAGAGAAAAAGGAGAAATATATAGAGAGGTGTGGAGAGAGAGAAGAACATATCTCTTTGGTTTACTATGCTTACAATCTTTATAAAAGTAAGAATTCAATAATTGGTTTTTTATTTTTATAGATTAATTTTATGGACCCAAATTAAATATGATCTTTGGTCCTTTGTGTAATAATCCCTCTAAAATATTGTTTCTATTGATTTTCATAAAAATGTTTTTATTGAACCGTGACATATTGAGCGATATTGTTGGAGAACAATTAGAAGAACATCCATTATAATGTTTTTAAATGATTATTTTTTATATTTAGAATACTCTCCATCAACCGAATTAGATCTATTGTAAATTATTCATGACCATTTATGCTACTAAACCAATTTTAAGCTTTGATTAATTAATTGGATCGTATAAAAAAAAAGACTATGAAGATAATGAATAACATCAGAATGATATAATTTTCATTTCAAATAAATGTTTCTAATAATATATTGATAGTTGATTTGTAACCCATAACTTATATATCACGTCAAACAAGAAAATGAATAATAATATACCACCAAAATGATATACTTTTCATTTAAAATAAATGTTTCTAATAATATGTTGATACTTGATTTGTGATCAATAGCATACTAACAGGCAAAACAAGGAAAATTATAGAAACCTACTGGGATCAACCTAGTAATAGGATATATTGAGTATCATGCATAATGGGTTCATTGTAAAAACAAAATAATAATCATCCATACATATGTTTTCCAAAATAAATTTGATTATAAAATCTCACGATATATTACAATTAATTTAACTCAACCAAAAAAATTTATACCCACTTCTGTCATCTCAACCTGCCACTAAATTAATACTAGAAAAAAGTTTTGAACTACACTACTATATATAATAATTAGAAAATATATAATAATTAGAAAATTGAATGGAGAAGGAGATAAAACACAATGAAATATGGGTCATACTTTTACATAATTTATTTTACTTTTAATTCAAAATTTATATTAGTTTTATGATCTTTATTTTTTTATATGGTACTTAACTTTCTTATTTTTATTCAAATAAAATTTAGATTTACATTTGAATATCTAAAAATAATTTGCATGCATATTTCTTTTGATCCTTTTTCCAATCATGGCTTGGATTGTATTGGAAAATATCAAGTTTGTTTTATATTAAGATTGGATAATAGTTCTACCTAACTCATCTTTGAAGAAACCAATTTTTATGATGAGTTTAAATTACTTAGTCAAATTGTGAATATGACCAAGTCACTAAAAAGAAGACAAAAGAATTTCTTTAATATGAATAAAATTAAAATCATACTAAATAAACAATTGAGTTTAATCCAAAAATCAAACATTTGGTTATATTATTTATTTTCTTAAACATAACATTACATATTGTTATTGTAATTAAATATTACTTATTTTTATTAAAAATTAACCTATAGAAAAATAAAACAGATATTAGTGTGCTGAATTGGGAAACAAATCCTCTTATATGATTTTTTTCACAGGATAACTTCATGAAAATAAATACAATTGAAGATTTTGTACCTATTTGGATAAATTTTGAATTTTGTTTTCGTGAATATGTTTTACGAGATTTGAAAATATTCAAACAAAATATCTATTTCCGTTAATGTGGAAAAAAATAAAAATATGACATACATAAGCAAGGAAAGTTAGTGCACGACAAGGAGAGTGGCGTGCTTAGGTAGGGTCACGAGTTTGGGAAATACAACGGTTTGGTTTGTAGGTTAAAAAAAAAATATGTTTTGAACTAAAAAGTGTGAAAACATATCTACCAGTAATAGAAAATTGAAAGTAGAGAATGGAAACAAACAAAGCTCACTCTAACAATTAAATTCAATCAGGAATCATTTTTATAAACATGGTATGTCTTGTTTTTCTAAAATTTATTTATCTAGATTTTTTTAAATTTATTCTTAGAATTTTTATATTTTGGAGATGTGTAAATACTTTATAAAAATTCTTAATATGTGAAAAAAGTTATAAGAGTTGTTTACATAATTGTTAATGAAAAATTCATAATAAACTCCACCAAATATATCTAACTTATTCTCTCTCACACTTAAACTTAATCATGATGCATCCTTATAAGAACAACTGTTTCTGAAGGTCATAATCAGTTACTAGTTAAATGCATGATGAATTATGCAACTGATAATGCATTTAATAGTTATAGTTGACTTTGTCTGACCCATAAATAATGTCAAATAGTACAGAGGAAACCAGTCAAAGCAATTTAACCATTTTTAACAAATTAAATAACTAAATTTGCTGTTATAATTCTTAAATTGGAGTAGATAACCGTACAATTTGAACGTTTAAATTGAACTTGAATTTGAAAGTTTTGATTTAATTGCTGTGATTGAAAATTAATTGTACTTCATAATTGCATTAATGATATATAATACTGTAGAAGAAGGGTAATAACTGATTAGGCCTTTAATCTAAGGGATTATATTTAATTATTTGATTGATTGTGCTCCTCCCTCTTGAGTAGTGATAATTTATATTTGTAATTATGAAATTAAAGATTTATTTTAGTTATTTTGATGATTTTTTCAATAGTTATAAAAGTAATTTTAGGTAATTTTAGAGATATGTGGAGTTGTTAGATTAAATCATCAAAGTTGAAGTTTGAAGTTCCCTCTAAGATATTTATTTACTTATAAAAAATTAAACTTTGTATATCAACATTTTATAATTCTTTTTAGAAGTAACAAGTTTAAAATTATTATTATTTATTTGTGGAACGATGACAAAATAAGTAATTAGAAAAATTATAATTCATAATATTTACATTTTCATGATTATCGTATGATAAGTTTTTATTAAGGACATGTAATTTAGAAGAAAAAAAATTGAAATAGTCAAATCAGAAGAGTGAACCAAGTTATCCTTAAAAGGAACAAGTTGTATCTGTTCATTAATAAAACTTACATTTTCTAAATCATTTTTCTCACCATTAACTATGCAGTTTCACATTTTCTTTCGTTGTCCTCAAGTTGGACTTACGAATATAAGACTGATTAAACTTCACTTTTTGATCAGACCTATCATTTAGAGGACCATGTCTACAAATAAATAATGTATTATCAATTCTTTTATAAAAAAATAGAAGTTGTTCATATTCCACATTAGTCATAAAGATAAAGTCTTTAAACACTTTTACCAAAATATGTTGTGATAGGAAAAAAAAGTATCTTCACATCAATAAAAATTTAATAATACATGCTAATAATTTTCTTCATAATACAATCATTTAGCCCATTATAGATAGAATAGTATGAGATTACCAATACTTCAAAAAGATGCTATGAATTCTCACATAAAACTGATTCACTAATAAGCTTAGTATTTATTAAAATAAAGTTCCTAATCTAAGACCTACAAAATTAAAAAATAAAATACAAGATGTGATCATGAACGCAAAGTCTCATATCTACAATAATTTAAAATTTTATATGTACTTAAAAAAGGATAAATACATTCAAAGTTTAATTCTTAATCTGGTAACTGTATCTTCTAATCCACTTTTCCTTTTCATTTGTACATAGAACGGGGTGGGAATACAATTTGCAACTCCCCTTTCTTTCCTACTAAATTATCTCACATGCATAAATTCAAACACGACAAATTCACACTTTTCATGTTCACAATAAATTTATTAAAACAATTTTATTTTCCCTTCCTTTTAACTCTACCATAATTTAAACAAAAATTCATAACTAATTAGTAATTAATTACCAAGACATTATGGAAAATATAAAGAGTTTGTGAGTACTAAGTTTCAATACAAATTTTCATATAAAAATTATAAATAAAAAACAAATGATAAAAAAAAAACTAAAATTAGATGTCAATACTTAAGCATAACAAAATTTAAATTAAATCTTTTTATTCTCAATAATCAGTGACAAACACTAATAAAAATAACAAAAAATAAAGTTATTAAGATTTAGAAAAAACTAAAAAAACTGTAAATAATTATTGATCTAATAAAATATTTTTTGCATATTAATATATTTAAAACAAAAGTTTAAAAATAATTTGTAAAATAAAATTTTGAAAATAATTTTATACACATTTTTTTAATATAAATTATAATTAAAATAAAGTTATTATAAATTTTTTATAGATAAATATTTTAAAATAAAAATTATTATAATTTTCGTATAAATAAAAATGTATTAAAATTTAAATTAATTTTAATATTTTGAATTTTATTATATTTAAAATATAATTATTAATAATAAAATGCTGATCATAATTTATTATTTGAAGAAATAATCATTTATGTTAAAATATAATTGAGTGTATACAAAAACATAATATTTTCAGTGTAATGAAGAAAGTCTTAATATAATGGTTTTCTTTTTTGTATTTACAATATCTTATGTCCTCGTTTTTATAACTCTTTTTGCTTTTTATTTTTCCAATCTCAAAAATAAATTAAAGAAAAAGGAATGAAAATGAATAAAAAATTTATATTATATTTGATTGATGTAAGAAAAAAATTAAATTAACTGTATCATGTAATCAATTATAAAAAAAATCTTGATTGAATTTAAATAGAAATAAATATTAATTAAATTTGAAAGAAAATAATTACTAAATTATTTATTTATGAAATGAAATAATATTAAAAAATTATTTAAGATTTGAAATTGAGTATATATAAATAATTTCAAGTTTTTTTTTTCTCTTATACAAATTTAAAAAATGTAAAAGTGTAATAACAAAAATTCAATTGAAAAATGGGATTTATATTGAATTTAAACATATAAAAAAAGAAAATAAAAATGTACCAAGGAAATTAATATATATATATATATAGAGAGAGAGAGAGAGAATTATAAATAAGTCATAGAAAATTAACTCTCTCAAGGGAGAATAAGGCTGATTGAGTTGAAAATAAGGATAGAGAAGAAATAATATACCTTACGGGACGGATTAGATTAAAAAAAATAGAATAAAAGAAAAAATGCAGTGAATAATATAAGTTGTTTACTATATTATCTTATCATCATATACTGAATGAATGTAACCTAATTTCAAATCTGGTAAAAATAGGAGATACACGTCACCAATGTGTGAATAATATTTATGAGAGGAGTTGAACCTTCTGTCATATAAACCATTTTATAATTTTTTTTATTTATAATGATAAAGGAAAAATTATAAAATAAAATAATATTTTCTGGTAATTTTTTTTTACATGAGCAACAAGAGAGTATTTTCCCTCCAACCTCTTCCTTTTTATTCATGTACAGTAAATTAGAGTTATGAATGTAATAATATTATAAGACAAGTAGTGATAATATAATACCAAGAGTAGAAGTAGAACTGTAGAAGAAGAGGTTCAGCTAAGAAGGAAGTGGTCACCGACACAACACAACACAGCACAGTGACAGTAGCATGGGCTGTGGCGGTGCATTTTCGCATCTCATTCTCACTGCAATCGCAATAGCAATAGCAATTCCGTTGGCTAGCTGCGATACGCCTCCGGTGCTGTTCGTCTTCGGCGATTCCAACTCCGACACGGGTGGACTCGCTTCCGGACTCGGTTTTCCGATCAATCTTCCGAATGGCCGCACTTTCTTCCGCAGATCCACTGGTCGCTTGTCCGATGGACGCCTCATCATTGACCTACTCTGTCAGTCAACTTTCCCCTTTCCTTCTTTGCATTTTCATTTTCTTTTACCAACTTCCTTAGTTATAGATATTATTCATATTTCAATCACCAAATGTTGCAGATTCAATAATTAATAATCCCAATTAGTAGTGTATTATACCAAAAGAGGCCTATATGGTAATGAACTATCATAAATCCACACTCCTTCTGTGCATTATTCAGTGTAACTAATGTGATGTCAATATCCAGCTAAGGGGTTAGCTGAATGTGATGTCAATAGACACCGTTTGATCGACGGTCTGTATTGTTTTGTAATTGGGCCTGGCTTTTGGATTCCAACCGAGCCCAGTGCGCGCCATAACGGGCCCAGGTTTCTGCTTCTTTTACATTTATTGAATCATCCTTTTCTGAAAGGTATTAATTCGTTACACTCCCAAATGAAAGAGAAAGAGTATCGTTCAAGAAATTTAGAGGGTGTAAAAAGAAATATTCTTCTATCACCCGGGTTTCATTTCGATCTGAAACGGGTCATGTAAAGCCCATGCGTCCCTTCACCATGAGAAGATCCCCAATCCCTACTTTCTTTTTTATGCCATTTCTTTTTTCAATTTCGAAAAATTACTTTTACCTGATTCGTCTTTTTAATGCTGATAAACAGGGTAAGTACTGGGATTTTTTTTTTAATTAAATTTCAAATATCAAATTGCATAAATAAGGGATAACAAAGTCGTTATTCAAATTTCAAAGGTACCGGTCGTTATATTGTTACATTGTCTAATTTGCATTCTCACTCTTTAAAACCTTTACATAGAACAAAATGACAGAGAAATAAAATAAAAAAGAAGAATGACTAGAATTTAGGGATGATTCTCGCTGATGACCATCGAAGTAAGGGATTTTCAATTCGACAGCGTTGACCTTTGGTGATTCATAGTCAAGATTTCTTTATCGATATTGCAAGTACGCTAATGTATTACTGAAGAATTATATTTCAATTTTCAACACTTTTTGTCGTAATGTTTTAGTCAATATAGTAAGATAAACTGAAATGATAGGCAAGATACATATTTGTGAACAATTTGTACACAGTACTATTTTTAATGAATAGACATGCATATTCTGCTTAATTTTTTTTACACTGTTTACCAATAAAAATATCTTTCAGTATTTTAAAAATTATTATAAAAATTTACAAATTTCACTTTGCAATTTTAAACATTAGTCTAAAATCTATTTATGCTGCTGGGATATATATGATTTATTCTTTTGATAAATTAAGTAATGTTTTATCTTACATCAAAATGTTCTTCAATCTGAAAATATTTTCCTTCCAACATTTGCAGGCCAAAGTTTGAACGCAAGTTTGTTGGTACCATACATGGACGCCTTGTCTGGAACCTCATTCACAAATGGAGCAAACTTTGCTGTGGTGGGGTCCTCTACTCTCCCTAAGTATGTTCCTTTCTCCTTAAATATACAGGTCATGCAATTCCGGCGTTTCAAAGCTCGTTCTCTTGAACTTGTTACGGCAGGTAGATTTCCTTAGATATCTTATATCCTTAACTTAAAAAGTTAAAAAATTAAATCGTCTGCACTGTCTTTGTGTTGTGGCCTTTGTTTTAAGTGTTTGACATTTGACTGCTATATTTCTTTTCCTCCTAATAGCATGCATGCTAAAGAATCAACACTAGTGAAGCATCAAGCTGTCATATTTTTTTCTGTAATCTGATTCTTTTCTGAGTTCTAACCCCTCTATTAATGTACCAAAATTAGTCTTGTCCGAAGAAAGGAGTCTCATCCTTTGGAGTTCAGATTTTTCTGTGATCTGATATTTTCGCCGTTCAGATTTTAACACTACTTTTGTTAGTCTGCCTACATGTTTTGTAAATGAATTCGCTTTTGCACTTAAAAAGTATTATTCAATCACTGGGGAAAAATATATTCAATATACATTCGAGTTTGTATTTAAGAATGAACTGATTGCACTGCAAACTTAAATAGGTGCAAGAAATTTCGTTAATGACGAAGGCTTCCGTAATGCACTCTACTTGATTGATATTGGGCAAAACGACCTAGCTGATTCATTTGCCAAAAATCTGTCATACGCACAAGTCATTAAGAAGATCCCATCATTTATAACCGAGATTGACAATGCTGTTAAGGTCAGTTCAGTGTTCTCCATAATTGTTTAGTAAACTAATTATCTATGCACCTTACTAATTTTCTTTGTTTAGTATTGGTGATTTAGGTTGGTAGAAGGGGATGTGTCTAAGCATGAAATTGATCCTAACGTTCTAGCCTATCCTTTATGACTAAATAATTTATGCCATTTCTTCTAATTTATTAGTGCTTCCTCTGTTTCGGCAAATGTTTCTGTGTAAATTGTTTGCTGTGAAATTCTTATAATTCAATAGGTTATAGGTAAGAGGGCCAAGAAATTTGTTTGTAACCGCCAAATTTCCCTTTATTGAAATAAGCTGCAACAATGATCTTGGCCGGGAGGTGTACATTGATTTATTACTATTTCTTCGTTGATTTTTTTTATATCTCCTTCTTAGAGTGTGATGTTTTCCGATCTGTATGCAGACTTTACATAATGAAGGGGCCAGGAAATTTTGGATTCACAATACTGGGCCATTGGGCTGTCTTCCTAAAATACTTGCACTGGCTCAGAAGAAGGATCTAGATTCATTGGGATGTCTTTCTAGCTATAACACGGCAGCAAGATTGTTTAATGAAGCGCTGCTTCATTTGAGTCAGAAACTAAGATCTGAACTGAAGGATTCCACTTTAGTCTATGTTGATATTTATGGCATTAAGTATGACCTCATTACAAATGCCGCAAAATATGGTAATCCAAGCAAACCCTTTCTTCTCGTTTAAGTATCAATAATTATTTGACTCACTCTTTTGTTACTAATCTGAATCAAGTTTTCCTTGATTTCACTCCACTCACTCTTTTATTACTCATCTGAATAAAGTTTTCCTTGATTTCACCCCATAAATGACACAGAAATATATTTGGATAGAGGAATGCGAACAACATATTATTTTACACACTCCTTTGAAGACACTCTTTACTATTGGATGAACTTTTGTTTAGTACCACAAAATTTTGCTGGTTACATTTTTTTATTTAGCAAATCTCATTCATAATTTTATAATTTCTAATAAATTTAATAAATACTATAAAATGTGTTTAAAAGATGCATTGCTAGCACTCCTTAGTTGGCTTAACTTGGTAATGGTTCAAATTATTGCATTAATTATTATCATCATAGTTTTGATGGTGTTTGCAAATGCATAATTGATTAGGCTTCTCAAATCCTTTGATGGTATGTTGCGGCTTTGGAGGGCCTCCTTACAACTTTGACGCAAGGGTGACATGTGGTCAACCTGGTTATCAGGTTTGTGGCGAAGGGGCTCAATATGTAAGCTGGGATGGAATTCATCATACTGAAGCTGCCAATAAGTTCATAGCTTCTAAGATACTTTCCATGGCTTATTCCACACCGCGGACACCTTTTGATTTCTTTTGCCGCCGGTGATCGTGCACTCTGAGTATGCAAAACAATGAATAAAAGGTTAGTTCATTGGTTGTTGGTTTACCAAATCTATGTAGTTTCCAAAAGAACAGAGTCTGTGATGAAGTTATGCAGGTGCTGAAGCTCTGAAAAGTTAGAGCCATGCAATTGGGTTGTGTTCTAACCGGCCTATGATGTCAGAATTTGGTTTTTATTTGACAATGTTAATGTATGTTTATTATGTAAACAATTGGTGACTCACATGAATGCATTTTTGGACTGTATTAGAGATCGAACATGTAATTGAATCAGTGAAAATTAACAGTCTAAAGAATTGTTGTCGAAAGTAACTAAATTTATATTTTTAATATTATATAATATTTTAAATTGTTATGAAAACAGATACTGTAAAAGTTTTCTGATAAAGGAGCTCAAAACAGAATGAAAAAGTAAAGACGGAGAGAAAGTTTTCTGAAAATAAGATCTTTGTAATATGTTCTGTTATTAGAAACCATTACAAGCCTTGTACGGAATAGTTACCTTACCACTCAAGTTCACTAACTTAGAATTAATTTCCAAAAGCCATAAAGTCTCAAGCTACAAATAACATAATCAGTAAAATAATATAAAATTAAGACATAAGAATTTTAATTAATGTAGATCATTAAATAAAATGTTTTCTTTGATAAAATTAATGATAACTGGCAAAATAATGTATACTTACTTGCGTGTTAAATGAGTTTTATTCATCTTAAACATACTTTAGATTAAATTAAAAATAGAAAGTGGAAAATTTTTAAAAATACCCGACCAAATTAATTTTTCTCATCAATGTTTTACTGTCTTTTAATGGTTTTGAACTAATTTGATTGGGTTTTAACCCTTTAAGTTGAGGTGTTGGACTGTCTGGTTTTTATAACTATGTTCTTGGTTATGAGATAATGTTGTATTATGCAAACATCTGATAACACATATTATTGTATTTTTTGCCATGACAGGATTATGAATAGTAAGTCAATGCCAACAAATTGAGTGAATGTACTTCGCAAATATTTATGTTTATTTATAAGTTTTTTTTTTCTTGGAATATCTTGTTTGAAAAGATAAAATTGACTTCTCTGAACCTCATGTTTTCCAAGAGAATTTTTCGGAATCTCAATTGGAGACACATTAAAAAAAATAATAATGAGTGATTACAATAATTTATGGAATAATAAAGTGGGAAACCGATTTCAACACTTAAAAAGATATAATTTGACGACTTTTTCAACTTTTAACGTTGTATTGGCATAAATTCTTTAAAGACATTTCTAAGATATATTAGAATGATGATAGTTGTTTCCTACACTATACAAAATGATTTCTGTAGTTAACAAATTCTCAAAATATTAATAATGTCCTTATTATTTTTATTTTAAAATTTATGTATTAAATAATTTTTCTTTTTCTCATAAATTTACAGAAACATTTCTCTCATATTTTCTTTTAACAATAATAAAAATAATATTGGATGTTGTTAAGATATTTACAATTTAATATGATTAATTTTAAAAATTCAGTTTAACATATTATTTTTAAATATTTAGTTTTGTATTGCTTGAAAATAAATATAGATATTTTTTAATATTTATTAGATTTTTTTATTATTTATGAAAAAAGTTTGTTAATATTTATTAAGAAAGTGAGAAGTTAACAATGATTGTACTTATTTGTTAGGTGACTTAGTATGAGAGAAAAAAAATATCATTTAATAAATAAATTTAAAAATAAAAGTATTAAAGGCATTAACGACATATTGAAAATTAATTAAATGCAGAAAACAATACGTGTATTGTGCAGGAATCAACTACCTAGAATAATTGAACTTCCTAAATATTAATCATTCTTATATCTTGTTCCAAATCTATTATTGTTTCGTTTACTATCACGACTAATAGTTAATAGTAAGAAGCATACCGCAATTCATCACATAAAAAGTTGATTTAAAAAAATATTTAATTTTGCTTTTAAGCTTTATTTTAGTACATGCATATGCTTCTTTTTCCCTTGAAAATAACATCATGAGGCTATAAAAAAAAGAGAAGGAGAAAATCTTGCGCTTAGGATCTGCTTAGTTCGAAGAAATTGACAGTAAAAAAGAAAAGCATAAGGATCAAATTGCTTTTGAAGTAAGTTTTTTACATTTATTCTCCTCCATAACTTTTTATAAAGCATAAGATTTGTACCGTTAAATCATATCATCATATCTTGTCTATTCTTCATGTAAAATTTTATATAAACAAAATATAAAATATTTATATACGTATAATTTTATAATCAAATTTTTACTTATATTATAACAAACATATTATACGTCAAAAATATAAAGTTGATTGATAAAATATCAAATCATTTTTAAATTATGTAAAATGTGTATACTCGATTTATTTCACATGTACTCGTAGTATAATTATTGGACTGATTAAATATAATGTCTATAAAATATTATCAGGTGGAATTAGTAAAGCATATCTTTCCTTTCAAAAAATTAAACAAATCTTGCACTAGAATTTGAAATTAAACAATTCAATTATTAAATTATTTGAGATTAAAGATAACTTATTAAACAATTAGTATACAAGGATATATCCTACTTAAGAGGGTTTTTCTCATTTTGTTTTCCCTCCCTTCCCAATTCTCCAAGTGAGAATTCTGATACTCGAAACAATTATTACACATTCTAAAAAATAATTTATAAATATAATAAATATTCCAAAAATTAATCTCGCAAATTTTTTGGGGTGATAAAAACTAATCGATCACCTTAAACTATTTGTAATTTATTACCGATTTGAACGCACCACTAGTTAACACCTAAAACAAACGATTCAGTGATGATAACGATAAATATCTTGAAAACAATATTAGATGCACTGATTTTTTTTATTCGTGGAAACAGTAGAATCACTTGTAAGGTATTTTTTTTTTTTCTGATTATATCGATTTTGTGTTTCGGTCAAATGATAATTATGACAAATTATAATTAGTGGTAAACGAGGATACTTAGGTCCACATATTTCAGTGCATGAGTTTTGGATTATTAGTGATGGCATCTGTTAGCAGCCATGCCACTCACCTGTTAGTGGGGACAAAGCTTTGAAGCCTTAGAAGAACTACGTAGGTCATATTCGAAGCATTATTTTCCATTCTAAATAACTTCTTTTTCTGTAATTAATTTTTTATACTCATTTTTCTATTGTAATTGTGTTTATGTAAGTGGTCGGGTAGAAAGAGTATGTTAGTATATAAGGATTTTGATTTGTTGTGAAACTGATCTCTCGTATTCAAAATGTTTCATTTTGGATTTCTTGTGATAGAAACATCTTTTTGAATTTGGTTAGAGACACAGGATTAAATCATTAGATGTAAGAATAAAGGTAAAAAAGATAAAATCATATTTATTAAGTATTTTTATTTATAAAAATGATAATGAACTGGCTTATTGTGTATTAGAACTCATAATTAGTGACCTTATTAATTGGAGGATTTATATTAATCATCTTAATTAATGTCTTTTTTATTAATTCAAGGTTTGATGAACTCATTCATTGAATATGAGGTGAACTTGAATTTAACTTTTCTTAAGTGGACAATGGTGATGTTTGTTAGCTAATGACCTTAAACTGACTTGGTAAGATTTTTATAAGATTAATTTCCTATAATTCTTTTTTTGTTTTTACTTACTGTAAAATAAAAATGATTGTTTTTTATATTTAATGTTATATGAAATTTGTTAACTATTTATGTATTTAACAAAAATTTAAATGATTATTTATGTTTAAAAAATACAATTATTTTTTGTAATAACAAATTGAAAAAGTTGAGTTTAAATAAATTCATTTTCTTTATATTTTTAATTTCATAATTCTAAATAAAAAAATAGATAGATAAAATTAAATTATAAATAATTTTTTAACAGTTAAAATTTATTTTATTGATAATTTTATTTTGATTACCTTATTCTTAAAAAAATGCTAAAATAAAAACTACCAATGAGTAGTGGATATTTAGAGGTTGAATACTATAATATTTATATCACCCCTCTATCAAATAAGCAATTAAAATATTTATACTACTTGCCTATATCTATTAAAAATACTCGTTCAATATACATTTTTTGAATTTTATTCGGGAGTGTAGAGTTTTTTATCATATCTAAATGACATGTTATTTAAGTAGAAAAGTAATATTTTAGATAGACTAGGACGATGATTACAAGGTTTCAAGAATAAATTACCAAAAAGTTTAATCTAGGATGAAATTTGATTTAACCTATGAAATATAATAAATGCGAATCAACATATTTAGTGATTCCACAAGTCAAGATTTGTGTACAATGAATCTAATTCTAAGCCATAACGGAAAGTGAATATTAATAACATGTGGATGCATGTATTTATAACTTTTTGACATACTCAAGAAAGTAAAGTATTCAACTACCAGTACCCTTTAAAATGTACAGAGACACACACTAATATAGTTTTCATAATTATTTTACAGAAATGATTTTAAAAAAATATATAGTTCAAAACAATATCAAATAGACATGGTTATTTATTTAAGTACTATGAAATACCATTCCTTCTTTCTTTTTTTCAAGTCAATATAAATCTTCATTATTTTTTGACAATTAATATAATATGCTTATTACTTATTTCTTATTTATAAAAATATAAATAAATATTTAGGAATCAAATAAAAAAAATTATCACAGTAAATGCGCAGTCAACTTTTAAAATGATAAATAAACACGAAAAAAACTTTCTTGGCTTATGGTTGCCAATTAATTATACGCAGTTCTGTCAAATAGATGATGAAAATCTGTGTTCCCATTTAACTTTAGATGTTCATCTCTTGTGACAAGATATTAATAAAGATGATAGCTTCTTCCTTCTTTTCAATTCAATGTATAACAATTACAGGGTCAAAATCATCATCATCATCATCATCATGAAGTAGCCACCAAAACTGGATTACAAATACGGTATTTAAGGTTGTCAGCATGTCACAGTCATTGGCTCATAGGCCATAACCAGTTCATCAGATATATATGCATATAATTGTAATTTTACAAGGAAAGATTTAAGTCTAAATGCTCACTTCTTTTGTCTTTCTCTTCACCATTATCTTCCTCAGCTGCCACCAATTGTGTTGCATCTTGAAAATCTTCTTTCTTGTCTATGAGCTCTTTGCTTGAAGGACCAGCAAGATCATGATGATCAGGATCTGAAACTTTACTACTCTTTGGCATGTCTCTACAATCAATGAAGTCTTCCACTTCAAACTTCGGGTTCCAAATACTCCTTTCCTTTTCTTCATCCATCTTCTTATTACCTGTATAGAGTCGATCGCGAACATCTTTTGTCCTCTTTATCAAGGCAAAGAACCTTTCCATCTTCAGCTCCTCATTTTCTTCTTCATTTTCCATTTTTCTCTTCCTTCTTTCTCCCTCCATGCTCCTTAATCAAGCAACGTAGACGCAAAATAAGAGCTTTAGTATATGTATTAAAGAGAAAAAGAAAACAAGAGCAATTAATATGGAGAAGACTATGGTGCTATAGTGATGCACCAACAAAAAGGGAAATATGGGAGAAAAGAAAGAAGAATTTTGAAGACGTCGTGTCATATATTGGCAGGTGAAGAAGAAAGATGTGAAGTGAAGAAGAGCATGAAGAAGGGCTGGACACAAAATAATTAATAGACCTCACTGTAAGTTGAGATCTGACATGAACTTGCTCTAGTCAAAAAATGAACCATGGAAATTGCTCAATGAATTCAATGAACTCGAACCGTGTTAATTGACTCACAAGAGAGGTCAATATACTAGCGTGTTATTTTATTACTACACACATTATTGTGTTGACAGTAATGCCCTCCGATATCTATTTTCATGGTGTAAAATGTCTATCCATTTTTGTTTATGATTAATATTTATCAGAAAATTGACTAACCAACCTCTAATGATCTTGAACTTGAAGTTAGCTAATTTACTAGAGTTGTAAGTGGGATTAACCATCTTTAAATAATTTTAGTACTGCTGCATAAAGAAGCAACCGAGTTCACCTCTTCCATAGATGGTAGGGAGATGAGTGTTGCATTGGCATTATCATTGACCTTGTTAGGAATCACATCAGCAACCAAGTCATTTTTTATGTATTCTTTATCACCAGAAAAGCATTGGACAACATGATCAATGTTTTCATTATCAACAAAAGTATATCGGAAAAGTATTTGATAACATAAAAAATATTCTTGGTGGCTTGTTTAATCTTAGGAATCTTGTGAAGATATTTAGTGTTACTGTCCCCTCATCATGCCAAGAAACACGGGTTTTCTCCTTCCAAAACTCATATTTAATAAATAAAGCCAACTCTAAATTTTTCAAGGCTTGTTGTTCCTTATTGGTATGATCTTCACCAGCAGTACCATAATCAATGGAAGACTGAATGTCATGGAAGAATTAACTGTGTGTTGAACCTTGCCAAAATTCTCACAATTACAAACACCTAGTTTCTTCTTAATTTCCTTTAATTTCGGGACATGATCGATATATAAAAGAGAATCACTCGCATCTTTCATCACAAATTTACAAACTAAATGTTTAGTCATGTTGGAGGATTAGTTTTCGAACTTAGTTTTTGAAAATGTTTTTTAGTTCATTTAACAAGTTATTATATCGTTATCAAAACATTATTTTCCTTATTGGAAAAGGAAAAGCAATGAATTGATCAAAACTTGCCAATTACATAATGTTATAAAAGTTAGTAGAAGAACACCAAAGGAAGAAGAAGATCCCTATTTTGTGCAAAAAGATTAAGATTCAGAGTGTTTAGCATCAATTTGAACAAGTTTATGACCATCAATCCCCCACATTCCGAAATATTGCTTTTGCATAACCCTTATTGTTCAGCTCTTTCCCGTTGGATTTATAAAATGGAAATCTAAATCACGATTTTCTTCCTTTTCAATCACAATTTCGTTCACAAGTCTCCCATCCAAACTTTGTTTAAGAAAATTGAAGTCAATTTTACTTGTACAAACATCAAGAGTAATAAAATATAATTATGTTTAACTCGGTCAAGTCAATTTATTAAGGCAGAATATGGATATTGGTATTATGTATATATTTATTTAAAATAATAAAAGAATTATAAAATTTAAATTGAAAAATATATATTTTACATTATACATCCCAAAATAAATAATATCAGTATTACTAAAAATAATTATTAAATTAGTTTTTTTTATATTATCATATAGTCATTAAAAATATATTTTATAAAGTATGCAACATCATGTTGTTGTGATATAAAAGTATAACTTAATTTTTATCTCAAAATATATCAAAAAAAAAATTAAATATGAAGGTATGAAAAGGGCAGAATGACCCCTAGCCATGGAGTTGAAGAACAAGTCAAAAAAGTGAGGGTAGGATGGTAAGTTGAGGCAGAAAGGAGACTTCTATAGAAAGAATAAGCATGAATTACGTCATCCCATAACGTAATATTTTCACATTTCCACTTCAATAATACCGTGTTTTGTCATGGCTGCTTTAAAAAAGTATGCATGGTTTGACATTATCTTGATCAATTTCATGATATATATTATTATATTTTAATTTATAAATAAAATTTCATAATATATTATATAAAAACATTAATTAGTTATTTGTACTATGTTATGAAAATGATTTATGTAGTAGAAAAATCATTTTTAACTTTTTTATGCACATAAATTTGTTAGATTAGTGGGAAATAACAAATTAAATTAATCTTTCATTTAGTAAATTGGAAAAAATTATGATAAATAATTAATAATTTTGTTTTAATGGAGAGAGAAATATTCCCTGAAGAATACTTTAGGTTGGTCAACATATGAAAATGGAGATGGACCCGATAAAAACATGTCATTTTGAAAACTTGTCCTGAATTGATGATGCTTGTCTGGACCCACTGATGCAGTATTATTTATAATCAGGTTTCAAATCAGCTTCTTTATATGGGTAGTAGAGTAATGCTACATCGTCCAACTACTTAATACTTGTAACTATGTTTAATAAAAAAAACAATCACATGAAGATATGTTAAAAAAGTATAAACAACATCCAATGTTTTATTTGTTTAACTATATGGGCATCTTACAAGAAGATTTGAAATTATTTTCCATAATTTAACATCTCATGCGCACGTTAAAAATGTTATTTATTAGAAAAATTTTAAACGTAAGGACTTGAATATTGTTGGCATTATTTGCAATCGAAATTAAAGTTTGACCTTCGAAAATTCATATAATCTGATAATTTATATAATATGGAGGACAAGTAAAGATTGAAGCTACTTAATTTGTGGATTCTAGATGGAAAAAAGCTAAAGAGCAAATATTCCTTATTTTTTTGTTGTTGAGTTGAACAATTTCAATTCTTTGTGAGCAAATTGAACTTTTTTCCATGCTTTCTATGAAGGGAACAAATCAAAATGACATAAGATAGCCTTATTCTAAGACGACTTGAGTCAATAGTTTAACTAAAAGTGTAAAAATTGTGTTAGTAATTAATTTTAATATATTTTACTATTGGTTTATTGAAAATCTTAAAATAACAAGTGAATTTTAAATAAATTTCAGTCAATCATAAAAAATATGTTAAAAATAGATTATATACTATATAATATATTCATCGTGGCAATGAAAGATATAAGGCGAAGGAAAGAGTAAATTTTGTGAAACATGTAAGGATGGTGGATGCATGCAGCCCATACTCATTGTGGCCCCATGATGGAATGGAAACAAGAATCATCCATGTGCTGTCCTGATTTTGAGATGAAATTCTCTCAATGTTTATATTTCTTTCAAGAGGTTAAATAAGCTACATTCTTAAATCACCCAATGAGATAACATTGACTAATATGTATAATAGATACATAATTTTAATATAATTTCATTTTGTATCATATAAGGATTAACCCTCACAATAGTGAATTAACTTTGAACTTCATCCAAAAATATTTTTGTTTTACTTCAAAAAATAATTGGTAAAAGCGGTTCAATGCTGAATATATAAAAATATGTGGTTGCTCACTCGTTCTCCTAGCTTTGCTTTCCATCTCTTTGTTTTTCTTGGACTTGTTTAATTTGTCTCTTTCAAGAATATATGCAAATAACAAGAAAACAACGATGTTCAGCAGTTGAAGTTTATTTCAAAATCCTTAACACGGCCTAGGTAGTCCTTGTGGGGTAGGTAACATGAAACAGACACAGAGGTACCTGTTATAAGACTGAAAAAAAATTAACTAATTTTTTGGTGCATATATAAAATTTCGATTTATTTCCCAAGCCTCAAACACTCTGTTTGGTCTTTATGTTTTCATTTTGTGACAGTTTTACACTGTCAAAAAACCAACACAAGAGACTAAAACATTAAAATTATGTTTGTGTAGACAGAGATTAAAAGAGTTTTCAAGTACGAAGAGATTAAAACAAAAAATAAGTACAAATATAAAGACCAAAAAGATAAATTAAATCTAAACAAATCAAGGAAGGGAGTTCTTATTAATCCTCTACCCAACGGACACCATGTTTTGCCCAAAGGTAGTATGCCCCCACAGGACCTCGACCCCCCATCTCATAAAGCTCCACTGATATATTGTCTTTGTCTATCTCGTTCAGAATTGGAGTTAGAATGTTCCATGCAGCTTCCAGCTCATCACTTCTCATAAACAAATGGTTGTCCCCATCAACGACATCAAGAAGAAGTTGCTCATAGGAATCTGGAACCTCCATGTTGTACCTTAAACATTAATAATCAATGTAACATGCAGGTATGGTTAGCAACTACCATCACTTTGTCAAAGTGCCATGCACACAAATAAGTGCTTACTTGTCCTTGTAAAGCAAATTTAGTTCTGAAGAGTCCAGTTGCAAGCCTAGTCCTGGAACCTTGTTGTTAACTCTCACCAAAATAGCTTCATCAGGAACATCACGGAGAATGAGCTCATTTACGGCACGGTCCATGTTATGCCCGATGCACTCACGGTACACATTACCCGGAACATTTCGAAACTGAATCCGAATCTCCATTCTGCATTACCATATTTTCTAACATGGGTCAGCTACAATCCAAACTCACTGTAATAAGGAGGGTTTTTAATTTTTAAATTGGAATGATGAGAAATTATTGGAACAAGGATATTCGTGTAAGGGAATCTGAATACGTAATTTTAGGGCATAAAAAGTAGATATCTAAAGAAAATTGACACAAAAGATGATGATTTTACTGGTGTTTGATGAGTCCCAAGCCTGTTTTGATAAAAAATGGCACACCATCCCATCGTGCATTGTCAATGTATAGTGCAGCAGCAAAATAAGTAGGTGTCAGACCATTTAAACATGTATCAACTTTGGCTCCACCACTTGGTTTATATTGCCCAAGAATGACATCCTTCGGCTCCAATTTGCGAATTGACCTCAAAACCTTGACCTGAAAAAGAAGTTGTTACCAACACTCCTAGGCGATAGTGAGGAAATAATGCATCTTTCAAGTTGTCATTTGTAACAAACAACCATAATATCTAGACAAAAAGTTGTCCTTACTCCTTAAACAAATATTAATAAAGTATTAGTGCATTTTTGTTAGAGTATAGTTAAGTATGTTTTAGACTCACTCCTTTGTAATTTTTAGCCATTTCTGTATGTGAATTAGGTCATTTTTCTTACTTCATTGCTTCTTTATCTTGAAGTTAATGAAGTGAAGAAGCAGAAGGCATGGATAAGTGGAAGGACTAAATTTCACAGGGAAGTAGTCTGTTGACCAAGCAAGTGAGCACTATAATAATTGTGTTGTGCCCTTGCACACTGGGATAATACCCATTACTGACACAATACTTGATAGCCAGATGTGTCTTGCACCTGAGTGCTGGTGCACACCTGAGCAAAACGGGCAGCTTAGAGGCCAGCATGCTTCAAATTTCTAAGTATCATTGCCTGAAAACTTGAATGTCACTGCCTAGCAGAGGTGATGGTTATTTTTCCCTGTCAGTATGCAAGGCTTTTAAAAGGAAAGCTAGATCAGGGGGTGAACAGAGAAGGAAACAAGAAGCTGTTAACTTAATTAGGAAGGAGTAAGTTGTTACGAATCAGTGAATTAGAAATGGGAAAGAAATGAAAAATTGTACAGGATGACAATTATTAGTAGTAGAGTAATCTCTTCTCAAAGGGTTTTTCCTTCACAAAGAACTAATCCTCAATTTACAACTAATACAAGCTAGAATGAATCCTTTCTCCACATCCTGGTATTTATTTAATTCATTAACAACCTAACTAACTAATTAATATCCTAACTGTGTTAACAAACTCCCATTTCCCATAGTCCTAATAAAGTTCTTACTATTAGAAGAAAGATGGACCTTCAATTCCTTTTCAATTTTAGCAAATGGACCTAGTTTCCTTCAGTTTTTCTTTGATCATGTTTAGCTGAATTTCTCAACCTAGGATTAAAATGGATCTCAGATATGAATTAGATGTAATTCAGGTTTGGATTGAATTCAAGCTTCTTCTCTAATTGAATGATTAGTTCTATTCTTAATGCTTTTTTGAAGATGCCCTATATGAAGTAATTGGATGATCGCGCTTACAATTGGGAAATTGTATGACAATGCGTCAATCATCATGTCTGGCATACATCTAGGTATAGATGAAGGGAAGAAGCTGTAATCATTCCCTAATCACATCTTACTTATTCTAGCCTTCTTAAATTATGACCAATCTAAGGAACTCAATAATCAAAATTGACAGACAGATGATTGATATACTAAGGAATTGGTTATTAACTTACAATTTGTAGTTCAACCATCCTTTAAATTGAGTTTGAAAGAAATCTAAATTCAGTTTATCCAAGCATGAACAATGTCGAAATCAAATTCCTTCTCTTTTACTTAGAATTTAATGTATGCTCTGTCAGTGTAAATATGTTTACAATATCAAGTATCAACTAATTAAAAAAATCGTTGATATGATTGTTAAGGTAGTTATTATAAAAGTCAACAAAATCCATTTTCTCTTTTACTTAATTAAACAAACAAGAGATATACGTTAATAACATACCTTTAATGCAAACTTAATTATTCATTGCTTTTACCGGGGCTCACAAAATCTTATGAATCCCATACCGTATTTAATGAGTCTCACACAATAGTTTGAGTCCCAATAAAATTCAACTTAAAATAAATAAAAAAATGTGTTTGAAAGAGTATTTTGAGAGTGTATTGTTCACATTCTTTAAAATAAGAATTGATTACAAATTATCATTTTGATGCCAATAGAATTGATGACATTAATCTTCTTGACACGATATTTTAAGTACTCCTTATTACTTATTTGACTTGGCCTTCTGAACCTAAACATAAGGTGTGTTATAGAGCTTATAATCCGTAATCTGTGGAGTACCTTTTCATTTCGAATATCTTCTCCATCAAGGCTTACTGGTGGTTCCATGGCAAGCAATGCAATTGTTTGGAGAATGTGACTATGAACAATATCACGGATAATCCCATAGCCACTGAAATATCTGCATGGATAATAGAGGACCAAGTAGAATTATATAATAAACAGCTACTTGTGGAGGAAAAAGTTGTTCATGCATATTCAATACAGAATGATGCATTGCATTATATTTACTCAAATGACACCATGGTCACTAAGATCACCTTCCTGGAGGCTTGGTCAGGTCCTCTGATAAAATGACCTACAGTGATTTAATAAACCAATTTGATGACAAACATTAAATTATGTAAAAGACATTTAAACTTACATAAAATTCCAGAAATTAAGGCATGCTAAATCAGATTAAATGAGGGACACTGACCTGTACATTGTCTATGTAAGTACGACTCCAAAGTGGCTCAAAAACTAGATTTGAAAACCTTAAAACTGTGAGATTTTCAATGAGATTCCTTCCAAGAAGATGATCGATCCTAGCAACATAGTAACATGAATCATTAATTTATGTAACAGTACTTTGTGTGTGCTCAAGCGATTCAGCCACTCTGTCTGTGCATGAGCGGATAGGTGAGAGGGGAGGGAAGCAATAAATACCTATATATTTGCTTTTCCTCAAAGTTTGAAAGTAGATATTGTGTCATCCTATAGGAAGAAAGAGCATCAAAGCCAAATGGCTTCTCAAATATTATGCGATTCCATCCCTTTTGAGTCTGAGCACTGCTAGAAAGACAAGCCGTAACATCTAAAACTGCTTCTTGTGGCACAGAAAGGTAGAATATCCTGTTGGTTTTGGATCCTCCCTGAGGTAGATAATAAGCTGTAACAGAATCAGATAACAAGGGATGTACAACTTGTGAAAGAGTTTACAGGAACTCATTTGAGACAGAAAAGAACTCTCTTATATTCTGGTGAAATTTAACCGAAGTTACCTCAATTTGTTCCATTCGGGCATTCAGCATGGACATCCCATATTTATTGTCATAGCCTCCATTAATATGATATGTTCTACTAAGGAAAGCATCTAATTTGTCCCCACAATTCTCTCTGATTTTTGCATTTCACATTAGTCAACAAGCTAGAATACCATACAATTTGGACAAAGGGAAAAAATGCAACTGGACATTATTCATTTATTCTAGCGAGAGAAAGTAGTGTAACTTTCAGTTTCAAGGTAAATTAACCAATTTAATTACATCTTTGGAATTAGATAACTAGACACAAAATGTTTACTTGAAAAATAAATTTCCAGGAGATTTTTCTGCTATAAGTTGGCAATAAATTTTGTAAATCATGACTTTGCAAACAGTTTCCCAAGTTGGCGAGTGTTTTATTCAGTGCTAAAGATTTGTCCATGAACAGAAAACAAGACATAGAAAGTAACAATTTAGGAAGCGATTAGAAAACCATACTGATGATCAACTCGGCATGTTAATGTTGAAGCTATAATAGATCGCAGGTCTTCATCCGTTATATCCTTCCTTGAATACCCAAAAATGCCTACATTCTGCAGATATGGCAATTTGAATTTCATATTTTTACAACTGGAAAAAAGGTAAGATTCACAAGAAATTAGTAGTTTTGATACGTTCCAATTTCTTCATTGTAGAAAAAAAAACATGGAACCAAAATCCAATATATAATGTCATTAACAATTGAATTCACTCACAACAAAGGAATTCTGCTGTGGGAAAAGAACAAAAATACAAATTAAATTACGTAAAAAGCTGGATAGGTGGATGGACTACGCTCCTGGTCTCTTAGCTAGTCCGAAGTCCAATGTAAAACTTGTCAAAGTCTATGGATCATTCCTGACAGACTATGGATGTAGTTATTGCTGCTTGTTAAGTGGATGAGTCCAATGTAATAACTTTGTACATTTGAATCGAATCTCAAGATACGAATCGGGGCTTTTATTGGAAAGAAAAACTTCAAGTCTCAGATTGAACAGAAATATTGTGTGATAAGGAAGAGTTAATAGAGTTTTGTAAGTACAAGTTAGGCCTAAAATCTAAGACCGTGTTACAGTACTGGTGATTAAAGTTTAGGCCACTTATTATCAGGTGCGTCATGGTTATGGAGTGCTGAAACAACAATCTTAAAAATTAAAAAGGAGACAATAAAAGGTGTTGTACCTCAGGAAGAAAGCCACTGTAGTAGAGGGCAAATAAAGCAGGGAAAATCTTACTCTTTGCCAGCTCACCGGTGGCTCCTATTACAGAAATGCAAAGTGAGGGTTTTCTGCTGACATCCGTGGGAGTAACAGACAAACCTGTCTGCAGCAAAGATGGAGACTCCATGACCTTATCTGTGGGAACGAATATCATGAGAAAACATGTTACAGTAAATCACACGGACGCCAAAACAAGAAATGAAGTGAATAATGGTAAATTAGATTTAGAAGCCAGCACACCATCAGGAACACGGAGAATCGAGGATGAATCAGAAACTGGTCCCTTTTCATTTGATAAACCGGAATTTTCCAAATTATTTTCGAAGCGAAATTTAGGTTGCTTTGGTGACTGAAATTGAAAGTTGAGTCTCTCAAGTACCCACAGTTTGAAGCCACGCAACCTTCGACACAAGCTTGTGCCTCCAACATTCAGTGCAAGACGACGACCACCGGAGGTTACTGAGTGAAAGTTATTTGATGCAACCTGCAACAATATTTAATTTAACCACTAACAGATAAGTGAGTGCATTTGGAGAATCAAGTTCAGATGTTAAAAGAGAAAAAGAAATATACTGTGATTGAATTAGAGCAGAGATTTGGTGGTCTTTGGAATGTGAATGAAGATTCGAACGGAAGCGAGGTTGAAGAGAAAGACACTGACATTGTTCGTGGGAGTTTCTGTCTTCCTTCCTTCCTGGTATTCCGACACACATCAACGTTGCCGAGGTAATTTAGAGAGTGATAAAAAACTATGATATTTTATGAATTTAGATAAAATCAAAAAATATTCTATAAATTCACAAATCACGTATAATATTTAAAAACTTTTAAAAGTTATATATTAACAGTTTCAGTGACAAACTTTAAGAATGATATATCGAAATATTAATATATTTTAAGTTTACATATAAGAATGTTGTTCAATTATCTTATAGAATAGTTCAAAATATGAGGAAGTTTTAGAAACAGTACAAATAATTAAAGTGAGTAAAATTTATTAAACTAGTGAAATAAAAGGTTAGTCTATAAAAATACAATGAGTATTTTGTTGTTATAAATAAAATTTCTATTTTAATATGGTAGGATAGAATTAGATGTTTCAAATGAAAATTTGAGTAGAGGTATCAATTTAAAAGCAAATTGATCTTTCATTCATGATGTTGTGAATAAGTTGATTCAGTGAGTTTTCTTTTATATAGCAAAAATTAATTTTGAATTTTTCTGTTGTGTGTATCATTTACGCGACCTAAATCCGTGATATCAATTCAAAGTGGATAATAATTTACACATGGTGATTGATTTTACTTATATTATCTTGAACAGATTTAAAGTTCAAATATTCATTCTAAAAACAAAAAAAGAGGATTTTAAGTACAAAACTTTTATATTACTTAAAAATTAAATTAAAAGATAATCTATATATATTATTCTTTCTTTACCCGTCAAAACAGTTTTAAAGATAAAATTATAATACAAACTCTGCAATTTAAACAATATACTAAATATGATCGAAAGATAATAAATGTAGTGAAAACTTAATAATACAGCATATACTTAAAAGTCAAACCTATATATCTAAACTTAGATTTGTGGATACTCTCAGCTAAGACATAATTACATCACTTTCAAAATAAAATAAAAAAATAGAGAAAAACACTCTCGTTAAGTAGGTTAGATCAACTTTGATCACGCCGAGTCACATATCATAAATAAAATTTATCAAACTTTTGAGTTTACACTGAATTTTAAGTGTCCAGGGAGATTGTTTATTTAGCAAGAACTTTCTGATTTTTTTTTTTCAGAAAATGTATTCTACCATGAATTAAAGTAATTGAACCTAATTTTATAGTTAGTCATTAAAATCAAAACAATAATTATCGGATGGAGTTTTCACAAAGATGGTGTAGGTGGAAGCCCCTGTCATACATTGAACACCATTTTCAATACTTTATTATTCCTTATAAATAAATTATATTAAATAAATATTTATAGTTTAATTTTTATACATCAATAATTTAAAAAAGAATTGTTAGTCAATTACAACCATTGTTAATATGGTTTAATGAAATAGTGGATAATATAATTAGTAAGAAAATCTTTCAATTATTCATTATTCCTTTTATGTTATTATATGCATACTTATTATTTTAATCATTTATTCCCTTTTATTTTTTTCCATGTCTTCAAATTAAATTTAAATAATTTTTAGAGAAATTATTTACAGTTATATTAATCTTATTTCATAATGTAAAGTTTTACTATAAATATAATGTATATTTATACTTAAAATATTTATTGATTATAAGATGTAATTGTAATCTTATTATATATTTATATTTATGTATCCCAAATTGTAGTTCTATAAAAATAAATTTATCTTATAAAAAGAACATATTTAATACTAATTAATAAAAAAAATAGTAAGCACTTGCCGTGGCTATAGAGTGGCATTTAAATTAATATACAATATTTTTGTTGTTTTGATGTAATGCCTAAAATACTGGCATAGTTTTTTTAGAATTTTACATGATTTTGATTTCCCCTCTAATATTTGTATTTTTCCCTTTTAATAATAATTTTTAACATAATGTAAGTCATGGATATATCGGGTGCAATATAATTGAGATGACATATGTCCTCATGATAAATGTATATTAAGACTTATCTATGATTGTAGGTACAAGTAAAACCAAAATTTTAAATTAGATTTTAGATTTAAATTTTGTATATAAGAAAATGCAATCATGGTAAGAGATTTCACTGTAGTTAAAAGTAATAAAAAAATAGTAGAAATTAACATCCACAAGTAAAAAAGAAACTTTACATTGATAAGATGGTTATGAAAAAGGAGTATATATAATCATTTATGATGGTAAGAAAGTAAACAATACAGTACACACTACACTAATACAAACTAATTTCTTATTGGAAATAAACATAATTTTGAAAATAAACACAATAAAATATATATAGTACAGTATAATCTTATCTATTTAGAAAAAATAATCATAGAGCATTAGAGGTTAATTGAAACCACAAAGCCACCACTGAATCATACCTATCTATTCTTGCACCACACCACAAGAGTTTGTCTAACTCTGCTAATGCATTTTATAATGCTTCAATTGACCATCTACCTACCATTTCGGACTTATATCCCAAGATAACTTCATTCTCAAGCTGAAAATTAATGTTGAAGGTTGTTTTTCGCAAATTGTAATGGAAAATGTCGAGAAACATCGCATGATCCCGTCTGTCTGTAAATTTCACGTATTTGTCAAATAATCTTCTTTAAGTGCCCCGCTAGTTTACCAATGATTTCAAACATTAAATAAAATATAATATATGTTTATTATTATATATATACACCAACATTTATTTTTTACATACGATAGCCAAATTATTATACGAAACAAATTTGAGTACTAAAATGTGTAGTATAATATTAGACAAAACAAAAAATAATCATTTACCCAACACGTTATTCTTAGTTCTTACACTTGTGAAAAAAAAAAAGTGAAGTATAAGAGGGTGAGAACAAAATCTTGCCGTAAAAGTTCGTGAAAGGACAATAAAAGTTTAGAGAAACAGGTAGTGAAAAAGAAGAAAAAAATATATTATCTAAAACATATCTCATTACATAATAATTGGTTTTATTGTGGTGAGAAATGGAATTTGCGCAATTTTTTTCATGATCAAAAGAGAGAATCAATAAAATAACCAAAATGGGATAAAACAATCAATAAACTGAAAAGAATAATAAAGAGTAGTGAATAAACATTGCAAATGAATTGTATTTTATAATTTTCTTCTTCAAATAGTATTTTATAATTTTACTATTATATCTATATTTTATAAAAAATATTTTAGATGACGATGATTTTTGCATGGATGTATATCTTTTCTTTTTAAATAAAGATAGATTGATAAGAATGATAAAACTAATCGTTAGGCATATGAATAGGTTCAGCATTCAGCCAAATCAAAGGACAAGTTATGCAATATTATTTTCAGGTTTGCTGGGGGAGAAGTAAGAAAATGAACATTTATTCACAAGGTAGTAAAGATTGAAGATGTCAATCAAACTGTCTTCACAAAGTGTAGGAACCTTCAATCATTAACATTTAGCAATGAAAGTAAATGACCCTTTACAACACATGTGTTTCCATTTAAATACAATATTTTTATTATAAATATCTCATTCAAGATACATTTATCCACTTTCACACCAGAACAAATATAGGAGCTCCCCTTTCTAAGATTTAGAGGCAAGAACCTCTAACAATGAAGCAGCGAATTTCATTTGAGTCTCTTCATTTATTGTGAGGAAGAGTGGCACGTGCACGAAAAGGGATTTGATTCCGCTCTGCTCGGCAAAGCGAAGGGAGTGATAGTAAACGTAATTGCACACGAATCTGCCTGCATCATCTGATGCTATTACTTCATATCCTTTTTCTGCCAAGGCCTTGGTGATCTCCACTACAGGAAGTGAAGTCTGCAAAAAGTTGGGTAGAATTCTCATTAGTAAGCAGAACCAACCATGTTTTCTGAATTGGTTTTCTTCATGTTGTCTATGAATACTAATGAGAGAAGTAGTAACATTTAATTATGACTCTAATCATATAATAATTTCTCCCCATCAAGAAAATGTAACAAACCCACAAAACTAAATTCCTCTATAGCTCCTTACTTTTGATTTTTGACAAAATGAGGAGCTAAAAACTGTATTTTTGCAGATGATTTTCAGAACAGCATAAGAAAATTGGCTACCGTGTAAGGACTAAGTAGCTGCTTCTGTGCCATGAAAACTAAAAACACCTTAAAGTACTATAAATGGTACCCAAAAAAATGCCCTTTACACTGTTAACACTAAAACACCAAGCCAAACAGTGTAACCTAGTTTAGGAATTCAGTGTATGTGCAACATAAGGGGTCCATTTTACCTCCCTTGTTCGTGAAATTCCACCATCCGAAGGAACAATGGGGACCTTCTGCAATATAAAATCATGCAAATTTTAGTGAGGATGCTCTTTGGACTTTTAAGGTTTGTTGATGAAAGAAAACTTGAAATGAAGCCACTAATCCAATCTCACCTGAGGCCTCCAACCCATTTCATCAGGACATCGAAAATTTGCCTCATTGACTGCCTGCTTCTCTATAGCAAACCATGATGCACCACTGTTAACCCCAAAATGCAGCTGAATAAACAAAAATCAGAAACAACCAGAACTTGCAATGATGGAGAAATGAAAATATATTCAAATTGATAATGATGTATGTATCCGAGTCTAGGCAAAGGCAAATCTGAGTCAACAATTTATTCAGATGATCAACCTTTATTCATGATCTTTATAGTTCAGCTTTTGAATTAATATACAGAAGTGCTAAAAATGAAAGTCCATCACAAGTTTCATTCTAGCTTTGTGCTAAAATTTATGAAGACAAATTCAAATTCCATTGAGATTTAATCACAAAAGGTCATTAACAATACATCTGAACATGGTAACAAAGCTATGATAACAAACAGTGGAGCTATATGTGAAGTGCAGGGGAACTCACCCAAATAGTTCTATTGGAATTTGAAGATTCAGAGTCCCTGGAAATAACGGCGGATTGTAGTTTCTGGTACAGTGGAACAAGTGCTCCTTGACCAGCAGTTTCAAGAATGCTGCAGCTCCCAATGACTAAACCCTTTGGCAAACCCTTCTTATTCATGTACTCTGTCAAATTATTGACAATTGTTTCGGTTGGATTCTCAGCAACTCCATGGAATTTCTTAAATCCTGTCACATGAATTGTTGTTATGGGTGTTGTAGGACCTTCAGAACCCATTTGCCAAATACAGTAAAGCTGGTAATGATTAGAGCCTCAAATCAAAACTATTTTCCAATTACCTGCATCAATAGATTTGAACTTTTATGGGACAGAAAATTTGAAATGTTTTCTACATGGTGGATCATATCCAATGAAATATATCACAGTTCTTAATCTCCATTTTCTAACAATATTAAAACCCTCCCAACCTTTTAGGAAAACACCAGCCAAACTTTGATTCAACATAGAGTTCAGATACTAATATTAATGTTGATGGATTACATAAACTACCAGAAAAGAAGTACACTTTGAAGAAAGTGCAACCATTTAACCAGAAATGAAAAAAAAAAAAAAAAAAAAAAAAAAAAAAAAAAAAAAAAAAAAAAAAAACATAGTAGAAGGGAAGAGAGAATCAGAAGAAATGGATTTTAACATAATCTCATAATTCACTAATCTAAGATATCAGTAACCAACAACAACACAAAAATCAGTTTCAAGAGTGATGCAAAGAAGGGTGATCGCATAGAGGACCAAAGTTTTTCACTTTGCAGATAAATATCAGTCTCGGAAGAAAGAAGATCACTTTGTTCATCGCTGAACTGTAGTAGAACCCGAAAAAAACCATAAACCCAAGACCCCATGAAAACAAAATTAAGAAAAAAAGATTATTATCAACATCCAAATGATCCAAGAGCCATGAATTACAAAACAAAACAAAATTGAAGGAGAAAACGCAACGGAACTTTGATTGAGAGAGAGGGTCTTACAATAAACTTCAATTCAAGAGATGAGACATCCACCAGTCTTTATCTACTCAAGTTTATTAACTGACGAAGATTCGAATTAGACGTAGAAGAAAAATTAACAGAGGAAAACACACACACACACACATATATATATATATATATACACAACCGAATACCGAAACACACCCGAATACCAAAACAATACAAGAAGAGGTGGGTGCGTGGGTCACTGTCACCTTCAAACAACAAACGTAGCTGTGGCAAATTTGCAATTTTTTTTTTATCTGTTTTTGTTACAATTTCTTCACTTCCTTAGTTCTAGCAATTTTGTTGGATGGTGTAAAAAAAATTTGGAATCACCCTTTCAACAATTGTTTTGGTTACAAGAAATGTGAATAAGAATAACATACCTTAAAAGTTTTAAACAAATAAATGCATTGCTTGCACTATCATTTATACATGCATTAATTTGGTTTTTTTATTTTTAATTTCCTGAATGAAAAGGGGGCACCAATCCACCACAAACCAATATTAATTTCATATGTCTGAAAGTTAAAATTAAGATTCCTGCAGGAATTGATCCTTGTGAGAAACAACTAGTTGTGCTGATATTGTTGTTACCGTGGTGGGTAACATGATGCTTATTTTATTTCAAAAGTGACAAAAGTTTACGCTGTTTAAAACTTAAAGAGTAAGTGATGAAATAATGGGGAGTATTGTGTCAACACACTAATACAAAATTTAAGATTTTTGCTTTTTAATTATCATTTTTATTTATAAGACTTATATAAGATCTTACTTAAAAGATCCACCAGACTTTGTTTAAGGCATCTAAATCTAATAACTTTACTGCAATCAATGATAAGTAAATGCATATTTGTAAATATTTGGAATAGTAAAAACTATTAATAATTTTTTTTTTAAAAAAGTATCATGCTTTACAATAGAACATTTTCGATTAAAAATCGTATTCTAAAAAATACATACAAATTATATTTTTTAAAATCAATCTATTTTGTAATTTTTTTCGAAAGGTAAAAAATAGCCTCACTGTGGGTTTTGTAGCAAAATCAAATTAAAAAAAATAATTATCTAATATGTAGCATGTTATTATAATATAATCACTAAGGCTTTGTTTGGTTGAAAAAGTAGATTTGAGAAAGTATATTTAAGTGGATTTGAGAAGAAAGTGTGTAAAAAATTAAGTTATTTGGATAAAGGGATGGTTGATGAGAAAAGAAGAAAAAATTTATAAAAATTTATGAGTAATATAATAGATATAGTTGATAAAATAATTTTTAATAGATAAAATTATAATTAAAATTAACTATAATTAATTTTTTTAGTATAATTAATAAATTATTATTATTTGAAAAAATATAAAATTATTGATTATTTTAAAACAAAAATTAAATTATTATTAATATAATATTATTATTTTATTTTTATTATTTTATTAATAATAATTATTATTATATTTATATAATTAATTATATTTATTTTATTATAAAACAAATGTAAATATTAGTAAATTAAATATATAAAGAATGTATTCATCCTGCAAATTTTCGCAAAATAGAGAATAAATATTGTTGATATCTTTTGCTTTTGACTTTCAATTTTAAACAATATTTTATTCCTCACTTTGATTGCAAACGAGCCGTCTGCTTAATTTCGTTCGACATAAACGTATAAACTTATCCTAAAAGTTTGTTTGGATTAGAAAGTGGATTTGAGATTATTTAAGAAAAAAGTTAAGTTGTTTGGATTAAGAGATAGTGAAATTTAAATAAAAATTTTTAAAAATTTATGAATGATGTGATATGTGTGATTGATAAAATAACTTTTTAGTAGATGAAATTGTAATTTAAATTAACTTAAAATTAAAAATAATTAATATATTGAGTGTAATTAATAAATTATTATTCTTTTAATTGACAAAGTTATAAGATTATTAACTATTTTAAAATAAATTTTAAATTATTATTGTTATACTTTCAATTTTATTTTTATTATTATTATTGTAATTATTATTTATGATTTTATTATTGTATTTGATTTTCAATATTTTTTTATAATTATCTTACTTTTATTATTATTTTATAAATTTATTATTAATATCTTTTTGTTTTTATTAATATTTTTTGTTATTATTATTTAATAATCTTATTACGTTTATTATTATTTTAGTAATTATTAATATTTTTATGTATATTATATAATTAAATTATTACTTTATAAAGTTATTTTGATTATTATTATTATAATTTTTAATTTTATTATTATTTTTTATTATTTTTTTATAATCTTATTAAAACCTATTATTAATAATAAATATTATTATATTATATAATTAATTATATTTATTTCATTATTATAAAAATATAAATATTAATATATTAAATAAATTGCATAAAAACGTTTAATTTTTTTTATCTCTCAAATCATCACAAATCTATGTAAAAAAAATGGAGAATAAAGTATAAAGTTAAAATTTTGTCTCGATCCTCATTTTTTATTTATATTTTTCACCTCAGTATTTTAACTTCCTTCTCATTCGATCCTGGCATGCAAATCCGCGTCAATCCAAAAGAATCGTTACGCTTTGTAGTTATAAGATTTAGTATTTTCAATAATGATGGAATGACTTATGCCTAGTTAAGATAAGTAATTTTCTCTTCTTATATTTACAACATAAAAAGGAAAATATTTAAAAATAAAGTTTGTATTTACGTAATGAAGAATTAAAAAAATATTGTTCAGATTTTTGTTATTTTATATTTCATATTTTTTTTAATTATTAATAATTATAATCGGGTATTTCAAACATACTCATTTGGCTAATTTACCATAATAGTGTAATTTTTTTCCTAAATTACTAAAAAGGTGTAAATTTTTTTTTTATTACAGATTTGGGTAAGTCATATGGCATGGTGGCGAGATGGTATGAAGAAGTCGTACCACATTGTGGCGAATTTTACTGTGACAAAAAAGTCATACGGCAGGATGACGACTTCTTACTTAAAGTCGTACCACGTGCGACGACTTCTTTGGCCATATTTGCAAAGAAGTCGTGCCACGTGGTGGCGACTTCTTTGGTGGAAATTGCACAGAAGTCTCTGCCACGTGGTATGACTTCTTTGCAAATGTGGCAAAAGAAGTCTCCGCCACGTCATACGACTTATTTGCAAATGTGGCAAAACAAGTCTCCGCCACGTGTGACGACTTCTTTGTTTTTCATTTCATACTTCTTCTCTCAACCGTGAATTTCAATGCAATGCCGTGGCGAGGTTCTTCATTCTGAGTTACCAGATGTATATTTCAATTGTTGTTCGAAATGTAATTACATTTATCAGCTTCATTGTTAGTTAGATTAATTTGGTTAGTTTATATTTAGATCTAAATCTCGTTACGGCGGCATCATTCCTTCCGTAAGAAACTCACAATTCTTGACTGATACAACAAACTTTTAATACTCCCTCTCTGCCATGAAGAGCTTGTTCTACATGAAATTTTACTATAATGTATTTTATGAAAATATTATAAACTCTTTTTACTATAATGTGTTTTACATAGAAGTTTATTTAAATATTTTTTTCCTCTTGCATGTTTTCCCAACAACTAATTTACAAGTTTATACAAGGCACGAGTCCCTAATTTTTTTGTTAATTCAAAATAATTTTAAGAATATATAATTATTTAAACAAATACTTATCAATGTTGTTTTAATGTAATTTTAAAGAGGCAAAATATAATTTAATAAGTTTACACCCTGTTTTAATTAATTCTCAAACTTTATCCCTTTTACAAATAAATACTTTAAATTATAATTTAATTTTAATTAATTATTGAACTTTTGTTGTTTTCATAAATAGACATATAGAATTTATTTTTAGTTTTATTAATTCTTAAATCTTATCGTTTATATATAAATATGTTTTATAGTAAGTTTGAGTTAAATCGTTTGGATCAAACGTCATAAATTCATTAATTTTTCTTCTTTTTGTTATAATTCATTTTGTAAATTAAAACAAAAGCGTAGAAGATAAAAATTTCTTTAAAAAATTATATTAAATAGTTGTAAAATATTTTTTGTCAATTTTAATGAATGTGTAAAAGTTGTGGTGTTACTGAAAAAAAAAATATAAATGTCAATATTTAGTTTTGCATGTTATAAATACAATGTATACCATTTTTTGGTACGTGTATTTTGCTATAATTATTTTCTACAATGTTACAAAATAATTTAGCAAACTAAAACAATATAAAATATTTAAAAATAACAATTTAAATGGTAATGAAATATATTCTATTCATTGCTTAAGTAATGTAATTTTTTATTCAAGATATGTCTTAATATGGATAATACTCACACTAATTTAGATATAAATATGAATAATATTAACTTTGTAAATTTTAATAAAAAAATATGTCTTAGTATGGATAATACTCACACTAATTTAGATATAAATATGGACACTATTAACTTTGTAAATTTTAATAAAAAACCAATAATATATAAATATGGATCTTAAATTGTTGTCATCCAGTAACAAATATTGAGTAAGTAAATGAAAATGATAAATATATTATTAAATTGCATAATATGTTTTACAAATGAGCATAACTTATTGCCGATGTGGGCAATTGGTCCTATTGTGTCCTTCATTCCTACAATAAGAACATTTTTTTGGTTTGTTGATTGGTTCATCCATTTCATTATGGAGACGTGCAGTTGGTGGTCTTCCAGATGCTTTAAGTCTCGTATGAGGATCTGGAATGAAATTTGGTCCATTATAAGTAGACCAGTATTCCTCATTCTGCAGTGGATGAAATGACATCTCATAGGCCTTGTAAATATTGTGGAGACTATAAACCTGGATCAACAAACATCAATAAATTGAAGTGACAAAAGGAACAAACTGCAATCACATGAGGACAAGGTAGTCGTAGAGCTTGAAACTCCCCACAGACACACCACCACTCATTCAATTTTACCTTAAAGGACATAGGTCGGCGTCGAAGATGGTGAGAGGTGATTTTCTGAACATCAAATTATGTATTATCTTGACTAAATGTCTGGACATGACACATGGCAGATTGCTATTGATTTTTCCTGAATGAAGTAACAATATCTTCAGGAAATTGACGACCACCTGCTATCATAGATGCTGCCTTCGTACCTCGCTCGACAAACCATGAATTTGTTCCTTGAAAGGTTGTCTTAACAAGAGCCCAAATGGGTAAGGATCGTGCTCCCTTCAAGATAGAATTCATGCATTCAGCCAGATTAGTTGTCATATGGCCATATCGTTTACCGCCGTCATAGGCCTGAGTCCACTTTTCCAGTGGTATGCGATTTATCCACAAAGCTGCCTGATGGAATTCTGTTCGTAATGCAGATAACTTGGCTTGAAGTATGGGTTGTTTCATTTCATAACCTGACATATAATTGGATACTTAACTTACAAAAATCAATAAACTTAGATAATACATGTATAAAAAGGAAGTGAAGGCATATACAAACCCATGTTAATTAGTTGTCGTTTAAGCTCCGCGTTTTTAAACTTCTTATTGAAGTTTGATGCAATGTGGCAGATGCAAAACACTGATTGTGATTCCCAACCAACCTCTGGAGATTCCAATCCTGATAGTATGGTTGAACCTCTGTTAGTTATAAGGGCACAGTATGACACAATAGAGCCTCAATAACCACACCGCCACAACTTTCACTTGGGCTCTTCTTCCGGTGTTGATCCACACCGTCACCGCTTTCACTTTGGCTCTTCTTCTACTGCTCAACAACATGGTTTTGGTCAACCAACTGCCATGTTCGGATATATGGACTATCATCAAAGTATGTCATCGCAACTTCCATTCCAGGTCCCCACCACTTTCACCGCTTTTGCATCACAAGAAAATATGTTTTCTGCGCCACCAAACATGTTTGGGACTTCTACCATGACACCACCATCAGCATTCCGTGGATTATCACCCATGCATTATTATCGACCGACCATGCCTCCTGAAGGGTCTGATAATCCATCTCATGATAGTCCACCACCACCACCTCCTGAAACCGAACTTGAGCCTCAGCCACAACGACCTCGAAGGCAGAGAAGAAGACCCCCATGTGGCACATCATCACATAGATAGTTTTTTATTTCATATGTGTAACAAAAAGAATCACATTTATGTAAATTATTTATTTTCTTTATTCTATATTTATCACACTTCAAACTAAATTACATCTACTTCATAATAATATTCCAATTTCTTAATTATAAATATAAATTTAATATACACAAAATTTAATGCATAGAATCAATATAATTTTTATTATTTAGTGAAACATTTTCTTAATTGTAATTTTTTCTATACTTTATAACTTTAACTTTCCTTCAAACACATTTTAATATTTCTTCTATTTTTTATTTTATATTTATTTTCTTCTTTCAAAATTTTGAATATTTTATTAATTTCTAATAATATAACATTTAAATTTAATTGATATAATCTTATAACAAACTTTTAACGTTTTTCATTGTATAAATGATTTTTTTTATTGTAGGTAGTTAATTGAATTTTTTAAAAAAATTACTTAAAGGGTAAAATAATAAGGATAAAATAACTAAAAAGTAATTATAAGAGAAAATCCATTTTTAAATGTTATAGATATATTTTGAATTTTAACATAAACATAGTTTTAGTTAAAAGATCATGATTGGTATACCTCGATTATACTCAATTATAAGAAGAGAAAAATATTTGAGAAAATCAAATATAAATTCGTTTTATCCATTTTTTTATCCTATCTAATGATGTCATTTCAATAATATATTTAAATAAATTATTTTTCACCATTTTTG
>Ga0209700_102403_pt1 | contig 37982 bp, 20 predicted proteins | sample SiratroredBW_FD_187528 | JGI IMG/M metagenome (GOLD analysis project Ga0209700, IMG submission 187528) | Root nodule microbial communities of legume samples collected from California, USA - Siratro red BW (SPAdes) (version 2) | ecosystem: Host-associated > Plants > Roots > Nodule | place: USA...
AGGTGGTTGAATGGTTAGAGTAATTTATACTAAAGGTGTGGACTTCTCTGCTTGGATGTGTCTCAGTGTCTTATACCCATGTAAATTTTTAAGAAAAGATTATCACAAGAAGGGTTTTTTTTTTTTGTTTTTTATTTAAATTTTTCTCTTTTGTAATCATCCTAGGGGAAGGACCTGGGAGAAAGTGGAAAATAATACAGAAGGGGGAATAATTTGTTCATCTGGAATGTACTAAATAGTTTGTATCAATTCCCTATGTCTCTTCTAGAATATATACACAAAATGATGAATGATTGTTTAAATAGATTATTTATTTTAATTTTGTGACTTATTCTAATACTGCTAAAGGGATTTGTTCACCATTTCCTCCCTTATTTTTCTTTTTATACAAATAGTAGAACTGTGATATTTTAATTTTATTTTTCTTTTATCTGTTTTCTTTTCTTTCATTTCTACCAACCCAATCACAGTGTTAGTATGTTACTATAAACAAAACTGCATTCACTTCATTTAAATATAGTTTCAAGTTTCAGTTTTGTGAGTGAAAACAAGTGTGTTTAAGAAATTATTATACTCAAAATATCAACTAAAAGTTAATTTTATTATAATACAGATGATAATAGCATACAATTAGTTGTTTTCTACCTAACAATAGATATTTTCAAACAAAAATTGTTTTTTTGACAAATGCCTCTTAATCTCTTTTTCCTGCTTTAGTTTATTTTCCTTTTTATAGGGAAAGCAAAAGAACACATTACGTGTCCAAAAATGGAGTGTGCTTGCTACGTAGGGGAGTGAACTTCCTACATATGTGAGAAAAAAAAATTGAGAAGGTGAAGTGCAACATTCTTAGCAAGTTTATTTAAATTTAAAATTAGTATTTTTAAAATAAACTGATTTTTTAATTTTTAAAACAAGTAAATTGTTATATATAAAATAAAAAAAAGTTTAACAAGCTCTTAATTCATAAAAATAAATACAAATAAATTAGCTCTTATCATTGGTATGAGTGCAGAGGATCCATTCCCAGCACTGTCCCATAATCAAAATCATGATCCATTTTGATGTAGTTTGATTGATTTCGACGGCTTGATTTGGATTGGATTTTGAAGAAAATAAAATTTAAATTAATTATTTTTATGAATATTTTTTTAATAAAATTCAGTATCCGGATTAAACCTATTAAATATAACAAAGTTATTTTAATTTGGATCCAATTATATATATAAATATATAAAGTTCTGTTTTAAAAAGAAAAAAAAGTTTTTTTTTTCGAAAATTTGCATTCAGTTTTATCATTAAAAAAGAAGGAATAAACAACATTTTTATATCATAATTTACTTATACAAAATAATATAAAAATATATAAATATCACTAAACTTTAAATATAATTAATAATAAAAAAATATTATTGATTTAGTTAGTATTCATTTCATGGTTTGCTATAAAAAGAAAATGGTTACCGTTTGGGTCACAAATCGGTATTTCAAGTGAGCCAGGAATAATCAGTATCAGGAGCGACAGGCAAAACAAGCTTTGGGAAAACGAGGAAGAAGCATAGAAGAATGGAAGATAATTTTTTTTTTGTTGAATAAATTAAACAATTATATGATACTATGTGAGTTTCAATTTTTTTCATGGCACCCTTCGCAGGTTTTTTCTTTCTCTTAGGGAGGTTTTTCTCATTGAATTTTTCAACGAAGAAAAAGTTATGTTTAAAATAATAATTTAATGAAGGGAAATAAAAGGAAGTTATATGATATTCCATCATTTGAATGGTTTAAAGTAACATGGAAATAGGATATAATAAATTGTATTGCATTTTTATTTTGTTCAGTACATTTTCCCCCCTCTAATTAAGGGTGCGATAGAAGTAATTTTTATTTCTATTATATTTTAAAAATATAAATAATGAAAAATTAATTTAATTCTACTTCATTGCCTTTCATTCTATTATTACATTGAATTAGATTGAGTGAAATGAGATAAGATGAAATAGAATAAAATAAATTTATCAACATCGTAGTTTGATATTTTTAAAATAGATTGGAAAAAAAGAGAGATTTCACTTCAAGTATAATTATATATGATAAATGAAATGGAATACATTGTGCCAAGTTTCATTTCTGACAATCCTATATCATAAACAATCTAAATCATAGAAACTAAATATTATTTCATTCTGTTTCATTATTATACTTTATCATTTTCTATCAATTTAAGCTAAAATTAATGAGACGAATATTTTTTATTCAAGTGTTCCGTGCCTTTATTATCTGAAGAATTAATTTAATTTAACCTATTTTGAATTTAAGGTTTACTTATCTATGAGTCTTTCAAATTTGGAACAATTATGATTTTGGTCTCCAAACGAAAATAATTTTTTTAAGGTTTAAGGTGTAAAATTTAGATTTTAGTCTTTTAAATTTAAAGTTTAAGAATTATAATCACGTTTTTTTTTTATTTTAAAAAACAAGAAAAAAGTTTCTTTTTAATTTAAGGGACGAAAAGTATAACCAATTCAAATTATGAGACTAAAAATATAATTAATCTTCAATATAATTATTAAGGACCTTGTATTTATCAAAGTACATATGGGATTGGGCTGCAATTTTTCACATCTATAATTACAATAATAATTATCATCTCTACTGCTACTACTAATATAATAATGATATATTAATTATTTTTAGTAACAGTAGCAGCAGTAACAATCCTCTTGAAATTTGTGTTCTGATTATAATGTTTGTCTTTATTTAGTTACTTAAGATGTGCATTACATAACATAAATATTTATCTAATAAAATTATAATTTTTAAAAATTAATAACTTTAAATATATATTTATTATAATTAAAATTAGTAAAAAATAAATATTTTTGAAAATTTAAATTATATTTTAAATTCATGATAAATAACTATATCGTGATATAAATTTATTTTTAACTGATAATATTTTTAAAATATTAAACTTTAATTTAAAAATTTTTAAAATTTAAAATAAATTGTGGGAGATAAAAAATTTAATTAAAATTCTTAAAATATTCTCATTGAAGCTTTTTTTTTTTAAAAGAAAAAATACTTCACGTAGAGTTCTTCAAATTTCTGTCGTTGGATATAAATGTTTTGATGTATAAAGAGGAAGAACTTATCCATATAAATTAGGTAAAGAAAAATACACACGAAAGAAGTTATTCCTCCTTGAAATAACGTTTACGTTGTGTGGATAATTTAAACATGATTTCAACAAAAAAAATAAAAAATTAAAGGGTAAATTTTATATTATGTAAACACAATAAACGACAGTAATAATGAAAGTTTGAATGAGTCGAACAACTCCGAATCCAAACTAATGAATGCATCAGGATCGGTAGACTTTATGTTTATTCCAACCCACGAATACAATGTTTAACTGTTAGTGTAATAGTCTCGTAAGACATGATTTTATCAATATGTTTAGTGATAGACTTGTTGATTAAAAAATCTGTTAATCTTTTCAGTAAGCTTATCCGTAAATTTAAGAATAGGCCGATCAATTTATTTAAAACCATAATATAAACTGAACTTTTAAACAAAATAAGTCTACTCTTGTATACTAATAAGCTTTTCAAACAAAAATGATTAGTTTAGGCATGTTATATAACGAAATCACTTGCACAATGCAAAAGTGGAAAGAAATACACTAACCTTATTGACTTCCTGAATATACATACGTTTACGTGAAAGGAATTGCCTTCTTTTCATCTATGTTTCCTTTTGAGCCTCTGGAAATTAGGTTTTATTAGCTGGCTGCTGACAAAGACTTGTTCTGTACCTTGAGTAGGCTGAAATGGTATAAGAGGCTTCTTTACGGGCACACCGCTATTTTTCATGCAACTTTCATTTGAACTAGGTGAGACGGTCTTTGCTTTTAATGGCCTCGGAACCTCCAATCTCTCCAGAATCCTTGAAGTTTCCCTGTCTAGCTGTCTATTATTACCATCTCGTGGTGATACAGACGCACTCGATTGACCCAACTTGGCTTTGGACATACAAGATGGAGAGTACAACTTGGGGTCTTCATTTACAACCAATTGCTTCCATTCTTCTGTAATACAGGCCATGGTTTTGTTTTCTTGATCCGCTATATCCAATGCCAAAGTTTCGTCATTCACTATGACACCAGTGGCTGGTTCTGCTTTACCGATCACCTCAGATGAAGGTTGTTGACTTGAGCTTAGTTCCGAAAATGAACCTTCTAATTTAGAAAACATTGACCTACAGCATAGTGAAATCATAATTAACTATAAACATGAAAACGTATACACAACTTCGAATAATCGGCTAATCAATTGGTTTGCTAGCATGGTTCATTTAGAAAAAAACGAGCCAACAAAGGTCTCGTAATTAGAACATAAGGTCGTAATTTTTCTTCAGAAAAATTAAATGTAAGAACCCTCCGGTTTGTTTAGTAAATAACTAACCACAAAAAAAAGTAGTCTCAGTTGCTATATATGACAGCATCTGCTCAGAAGGACTGCTCATCCTATTGTTATTTTTAATTCTTTTGAAAGAAAGAAAAAACACGTTGTTTATTTTTTTGAGAGTTTATTCTTGTCCAAAGGGTGTTCTTAAGTACATGCACTCTCACACGTCAGCTGGAAGTAGAAACTCACCCAAATTGTAGGCTTTCTTTGACAAGCACATTTAATTTTTGATGAAAGCCTCTTTCATGCAGCAGTGGGTCATAGTCCGTTAAATCAATCTGCAAGAAAATTTGGTTTCCACATCCCAAGATAGAAGGTGCTCATTGTAAATATTTAAATGATTCAATTTAAATTGAGCATCTAATATTTTTTAACATAAATAGTTCAAGATTATGTAGAAATTGGGGAATTAGTGTTTCCAAAACACAAGATGTTAGTAACAGGTACTTTCTCGCACTACAAGAAAATTTTAGATGATGAACAACAAAAATTTTCTTAGACAAATTCAGGCATCCAGAGCTCCCAGCAGCTTGAGGAACAAATATGGAGTAAACTTTAGTGTATGAGGATGAGGGGTCCAGTTATTATCTATAGTATGTCTCTTAAGAAGTGAAACTTTACCTCAGTGACACTGCATATTTAAAAGAGGTTCGATACTGAATGGTTCGATACATCTATCAATTTTACTAGGATATGTTTAAAGTATTCTGATATCAACTAAAAAGTAAGTTTAACTCACATTTATAAAACTCAGTTTCTTTCTATCATTTATTTGTAAATTATTAAAATGTTTTATCTTGAGTAAGATCTTTAAGAGTATCATTTGAGGGGAAAAAAATGTCGAAGATAATTTAGAGAAGTTTTTGAATTGACCTTTAGCAAACAGGCTTGAACAGAGTTCTCAATTTCCTTATTGATTGATGAATCAACAGATCGATTGTCAGGAACTCCCAGGACTTCTTCTGCCCCTGCTAGGCGCTGCATATTTTACGGATATTGATTACAGAGTTACGATTGAAAGTAATGGATCACCATCGATTATATAAGCCAAAAAGCATATTACTGGAAAGGAGGAATGGCACTGGCATGATTACCATTATGCTACTGCGTGTGAATGTGCAGGGAACAAGAGGGATAAATGAGCAGCAAAAAGGAGCTAGTTCTCACCCTCATAAGCATTGGTCCAGTCTCTGATGGCTGCAGAATATAATAGCAATGACAAGGAGCCTCTGCCATTGTTTCTAAATCATAATTTGAAGAGCATATCAAACCTTGGTTCATGGAGTGTAGAAAGCTGGAAAGGCCTCGAAAAACTGCTAAATTATAGCCATAATGGAATGCAAACTTTATGAAGAATTGGACCAATATAAATTGAATGACAGCAATGCAAGAGTAACAAGTTAAATAGAATCTCAAAGAGGGAGGGGATGGAGTTTATACACACGTTGAACATTCACGTCAGAACGATCAGCATCATCTGAAGTGGTTTCATTCACATGACAAGAGGATGATACAACAACAAATGAGGCCCCGATTATAAGACCTGCAAACAAATTTAATGAAGAAATCGAATTTCTATACGGTGGACTTAATTGAATTGCCTAATCGGTGACTAGTGGAGTTTAGAAAAATATAATTGATCTAGTAGAACTTGCTTAATTTAATTGTCCATGAAAGAGCAATAAAATTGATGGGAAATATAATTTAAAAATTTGAAATGAAAAGAAGTAAAGAAAAGGATGAATTGAAATAATGAAAACTTTTCCTTCCTCTCGAGTAGGCTATTATGATAAATTCTAGATAGATCAAGTTGATTGTTTGATCAATCAAACAAGACGTTCCTTACTGGTTGCATTAAAACCTCCGTTTGCCTTTAACAGTTTAATAGAAATGGACAAAAAATAAATCCCTGTTGCATAATGCTATAAACTAAAGTTATAAATGAAAGACCGTAAGCAAATACACACCTTCATCAACAGATGCCAAATTTATCCTCTCAGTTACATTAATGTTGATTGGTGAAGTAATTTGCAGGAGCTTCAAGGAATTATAGAACGAAGGAAGAAACAGTATAGTTTTTTCGCCAACTCGAACAGAATTTTCAATAACATCGAATGTTTCCAGATTGCAGCCAGTGACTGAACAAGAAAGTTTGCTGAAATTTTTTTCAGCATCCCCTAAAGGAATTCCATGGCATCTGCATGTCTGTGCATGGACAATTCTAATAATTAATGCCTCACCTTTTCCCATAAATTAGTGGAACAAAAAACTAAGTGAAAGAAAAGGAGATCTTGTGTAGATACTAGATAGCGCAAGATTCAATTGTAAGTGACAATAAGGCCATTCGAAAGGCAGAACTATTTAGAAAACAAAACTATTTTGCATGATTACATTGTTTTGTTGTTCCTTATGTTTCAGATAGTGTTGTGATATAAGTCCACTTGATGTTATTGAAGACATAACTTGTCCCATTAATAATCTTCCCAAACATGGATCCAGTTGGCCAATGGATTTATGAATGACAACAAAAATTCAGCATTTAGATCGCTTCAACAAGTATATGCAACTAATTTTAGTGCAATATATTCATTATAATATTGTCATAACTCTATGAATTGTTTTACAGTAATAATACAACCTTTACGTTCCCTGCTTAATGTAGAAGTTGTAAAGCTTGACATTGAAAGTTGACATTTAAGAGTACCGATTATGACTACAACTCTAAAACCGTTTTTCGAGTAACATACATTTGGAGAAAATCAAACAGCCTAGAAGTTCATGATAAGCAACCCGGGGATTTGTTATCTTTAGCAAAAGGGCATAGGTTAAAATGGTTATTCTCATAATGGACAATCCTTTAGGCCATTCTTTTAGGCAATAATATATCACTAGTCAGTAGCAGTCACTTATTTGGTGTAGTTATTTAGGGCATCATTACCGGCTATTCTAAACTAAACAACAAATACAAACTTGTTACTTTTCCATTAAAAAAAAATTACCTATACGCTAAAATTGGTAAGTGGTCAGTTATCGTGGATTGTAAGCACTATTACCCGACACTGCCTGAAGTTGTTGGTTATCGGATTCACTAGTGCAAACAGGTTGCAGAATATATGGTTCACAGATTCAAAAAGATTGTCCTTAAAGATGAGGCGAGCTAGCAGCGGCTCCTCCATGTCATCTTTCAAAATCTGCAGCCATTTCTTAACCAGGCAATGGAATACTCTGAAATCTGCAATTTTAGACTCTAACCATAAACTTCTTAGGTTCAAATTTACTAAGTTAACTTGTTCATTGAAAGAAAGATTTTTCTTTTCTTCGTGTTTATCAAAGCCAAAGATCAAATTCTATTTCCTAAAGGGATTATTACTGAATAAAGTATGGTCACAACACATTGTGTGTTAGAGTAAACCTGGGATATAGGTCTGAACGGAGCAATTTTCAAGATGAGAAGTACAACGACGAAAATTATTGATGTTTTCACGTGTATCTGTCAGATGGCTTGACTTTTGCTGAAATACAGCAAACTCAACCGATACACATTTATCTGCAGCATCCTTTTGAAAAAAAAATAAAAAATAAAAGTTAGCTTTTGACGAAAAAAAGTTTATCACACAACACAACAGCACAGAATCCATGCCATGAATACAATGACTCACCATTAGGCTCTTCTGCACCACAGAGTCCACATCTTCAGGCAAGGTCGAAGTTATGAAAATTACTTTTCTCTCTATATCTTTCCCTTGCCACGAATACAACACTCGATCACTCAAAACAGTTGAAATCATTAAATCTGACGATTAATCATCGAAGCAGTCAGTGCATGTTCTGCAACAGAATGAAAAATAAAATAAAATACGCCTTCAGAGAGAGAGTACCGGAAATGTTATCAATATCAGGCTGAAAAGCATCGTAGGGCAAGTTGTTAACAGCATGGTGGAAATCACGTAGGATGAAGTTTCCTACGGGATTGTACGCGATCATCAACTAAAACACCAGCAGATTCAGTTCACTCTTTTTAACTCACTCGCAGGGATAACACATCCATTTCTCGTGCATTCGAAATTATAAACCAAATCAGGAATTAAAAAAAAAAAAAGTGACTAGTTCGCAAACAATACCTCATCAGATGAAGATAAACGATCCTTGAAGACGTAGCACAGGCCGATCTTATCGCCGAGAGTGGCCGATTTGCGCTCGTGCGACTTGGACGAACTCGAAACGGCGTAAAAATTAGCGAGTTGAAGCAGCGACTGAAAATTGAGACACAAAGATTCAGAAATCGCAGATCTATTCGGAATGGTGCTATTGCATAGTTTGGATAAGTAAGCAACGGCTAAAAGCATAGAAGTTGAGATTATAGCAAAGACGAAGCTATTGCCGATCAAAAATAAATAAATAAATAGCAAAGACGAAGCTTATTGTGAAGCTTCTAGAGCCATGGCTGTACCTGCTTTATGTCTCTCAGCAATGGAGGTGCCAAGCTCCGCAGATCCAGAACGAAACACAACTGAACCATTTCGCCTCTTCTTCTATCGCTCTCTGGTTTGGCGCCAAATGTAACGGAAACCCAGCTTTTAGATTTTTAGATTTAAACTTGAAAGGTCGCCTCATTTTTGTAACAGTAAGAAATTTCACAATTTTATGGAAATTACAATATATTAAATTTAATTCTATTATTTGAATAAAATATAAAATATTTTAATGATGATTAAATACAAAATTTTATTTCAATTTTAATATGACCATAATTTAATCATTTAACAATATCAGTCATATTTTTTAAACAGAGACCCTGAAATCTTGTTTCAACTGAAAGTGGGGAAAAACAATTAGTTTGAATTATAGTTCATTTTCATTTGTCGAAAACGATAATTTGCATTGAATTCAAATAATGTAGTTAGCTGTTAACCAGTAAAAAGATAACCAAGCGAGCCCAGTCTTGTTTTAAGGTTAAATTAATAATGAAAATGACCTTTTACACTATTCAGATGGCATTTATTTCAATATAGAATTTGAATTTTTTTTTATGATAAAATAGGTCTTTTATTGAAATTTTAAAAAGAAATTAAATTCTAGAAATTTATAAGAAAATTTTATTAATTTAAAATTGTAAAATTTTAAATTTTATCTATAAAGATAACAATTATGAATTCTTCTTCTTCTTCTCTTATTTCTTGTGTTTTTCTCTCTTTTTTTGTGCTTTGTTACCTTAATGAATTGACCTCGACTGACAAATCATTGGATTGATTAGTGTTAGCTAGAATCATTGGCTTGATCATTTGATTCTTTAAGGAGATGTTTGTAGAAGTCAATAGATAGTTTTGTTGGTTCCATCTTCTTTTTTTTTTTTTTTTGCCAATTTAACATAAATGAATTTTAGTTAACATTCTCATGAAGTCTCAGTCAAAAAATAGCTTTGACCAACAAATTTGGAAAAAACAATTAAACTTAGTCTCAGTCAAAATAATTATGATCCATATTAACTCAAAATAACACTGAAAATAACATCAATTAATATTAATAAAAAATTAAAAATATTTTGGCAAACTTTAATAAAAAACCAATTTATATCAACATTTTAATACTTTTTGATTAATATTTTTAATATTAAAATACATTTTTATGATAATTGAAATAGTCCATCCAAATAAACCATTAATATTTTAAATTGTTTCATCCAAAACAAAATATTTAAAACATAAAACAATTTAAATTAAAAAAAAAATCAAATTTAAAGTATTTAAAGTCTTTTAACACTAACAAAACATTAGGCATGCTTTTGAAGACACATTAATACAAGATCAGGCACATTAATTGGTTAAAAGAAAGTGAAAGCTATAATAGCAATAAATCACATCACAAATGTGTAATCAAACACTGCTATAAGCCTAGTGGCTCAATAATTTATTTCAATGAACACATATCTGTCATTATCCTTATTTTTGTCAACCTAAGAGGCAATGGTTTTTTTCGCCTAAAGAGAACTGGTCCACAAATCATAAGTTTCTTCTTAGTAAGAAAGTTATCAGTTATATATTCTGAATGCTAAACATCATAAAGAGTAAGAAAAGTTTCTGTATAGTGCCGTCTAAGTTTTTTTATGAATCCTGGGAGCAGTTGTTTTCATTGTTTAATCCAAACAAAAATATTTCTGGGATCTGCGACTTTTAATTTGCAAAATGTAACTCATTCGAAAATTGCAATAAATTTGTTATACCAATAACACCATCGTATCAACTTTCTATCTGATGATATATAAAGAGCTAAAAGTGATTTTTGTATGACAAAATATAACATTGAAATATTATCTTGTATCTTGTTTATAATCTTGTCATGCCATGTGCTAAGAAATATGAATATATAATTCTACTTTAGAAGGCCATGATCCTTCAGGGAAACTCAGAAAGTAGTTTGAAAGTGATCTCATGATTATCAATTTGAGAATTCGAAACCAAAAAGATAGACACATTCGTTTGCAACCGAATCATTAACACCCAAAATAACATGATCTTTTCATTATTCAACATCCAATCCACACGTGTAACCTACAATGCACAGATTTAGTTGGATTCTTGCCACCCCAAAGTCTTTACAGTTGCAATTAAATACACGATTTGGATATCAGAGCCAAACAAAAGGTTCACCTTATAAACTAACCAGCAAGGCATGGAAACATTTTCAGACTTCTAAACCTCACGAGTTGCTTCGAATAGGGTGAGTCAGCGCAGGTTCTTTGTTCCCTATTAGAATCATATCGCGCATAACCAACGCTTTCTGCATGAAGGACTTTTTGCGTTGAAGTTGAAGGTTGCTGCGTGTAATAATAGTCGGACACGTTCAAGTTGTGACTTAGAGCAGCCCCAGAAGAAAGACACTGGTATTGCTTGCGAGTCTTGCGTTTCTTGATTGCTCTGTAAACAAGAGGTAAAAGACCCTCCATCTGGTTAATGCTTATAAGCTATATATGCTTCTTGTTTTGGTTTATTTGTGAGAATTGGGCAAAAGGGTGGAGAGACAAGGAGAAAATATTGGATTTTGAAGGCTTTGAAGGGTTAGGTAGGTTTGAGTTTTTAATATTTGGTTGAGGACATGTTTATTCTGGCAGAAGAGCATTATCTGAGTTTGACTCAACGGGCAAGCCCAAAGCATATCCAAATGTTGCGGAGGAGATTACCTATTTTTTTTTTCTCAGAGAAAATTGACTTTTATGTTTATGAAAATGACAAAATGAATGAGAAGAGTTGTTGAGAGAAAAGCAACAACAGTTTTATTTTACTCCCAGCCAACAACTATATGCAAAAGCCTCCACTGGTTGTGATCTCCATTAATTTTACAAAATAATTTCATGTGGGCACTAAGGCAAGGACCATTTCATGTGTCAAATGTAGATACATTTCCCTTTAATTGGTGAATGTAACAGGATAAAGAAATAATGAGAAATGAAAAGGTGAAGAGAATATGGACAATATTCTGCCAGAAAATGCAGGTTAGTTTCTGATTGCTTACGAGCTGCGTGAATGCGGATAGTTAGACTCTTTCGATAAATTTCGAAACAATTTTTACAAGAGAAGATATAAGAGAAAAAAATGAAATGAATTATTCTCCACAGTTAAATTTAGTTTATTTTGAAAAATAAAAATTGGAAAACTTCTCTATATTGGTTTGTAAATGATTTTAGTTTATGGGAGAATTTTATTTTTTTTTCTACTAGATTTCATGGAAATAATTATCTAAACACATATCAACTACTCCATTTAATTGTCGCCAAATATTGCTACTATATTTCATGGAAATAATTGTAGTCAATTTTCTCTAAAAGAAAAAAAAAAAAAAAATAGGCAATCTCCTCCGCAACAGCATTTGGACATGCTTTGGGCCTGTCCGTTGAGTCAAATTCAGATAATGCTGGCAGAATAAACATGTCCTAAACCAAAATATTAAAAACTCAAACCTACGACGACTTAGTTCTCCCTTTCAAAGCCTTCAAAATCCAATATTTTCTCCAATCTCCACACCCTTTTGCCCAATTCTCACAAATAAACCAAAACAAGAACAATATATATAGCTTATAAGCATTAACGAGATAGAGGGTCTTTTACCTTAGGTTGTCAAAGCAATCAAGAAAGGCAAGATAAGGAAGCAATACGAGTGTCTTTCTTCTTGGACTGCTCTAAGCCACAACATGAACGTGTTCCACTATGTTCGACTATTATTACACGCAACAACCTTCAGCTTCAACGCAAAAAGTCCTTCATGATTATGTAGAAAGCGTTGGTTATCTACGATAGGATTCTTATAAGGAAGAAAGTATAAGTTAAATTATAATTTCACAAATCAATCATAAATATACATCTCACAAGATCTTAAAATCTATGATTCTTATATAATATATATGATAGTAAGAAAGAGTTACCTTTATTCATGAGAGATCTAATCAAAGAACTTCAATCTCCTTTTCTCAATTTATCTCTTTCAGTCACTTTTCTTCTCCACACAACTTTCTTGATGGTTAAATGTGGAGAACCCTCTTTCTTGATTATTAAATATGGAGAACCCTCACACACAAAACCCTAATTTCTTTTTGTAACCAAAATCCATCAAATAGGCTCATTACTATTAGCTATTTATAAAGTAAATAGCTTTTCATAATTACCAATAAGTCCTTTTATTAAATCACATTCAGACTCATAATTATATTTCATATGAGTCACATTAATAAATTTTATTTATTTATTTTTTTACATTCTCCCACTTGACTCATGTGGTGGTGCTGTAATACTTTATGATTTAAGGACTTCCAATACATTGAATCCTAAAACACAATAATAAAAACGCTATGGGAAAATTACAATGAAGTAAAAAATATAAACCATGGTAGAAATTAAAAAGAGAAAAATAGTAATTTGCATACAGAAATAGATAAATCTATAAACATTAACATAAATACCATTATTTTTCTCAGCATTTCCATTTTCTATATTTTAGAGTATAAGATGGAGGGTTTTTTACCTCTAGTTTTCAAAACAATCAAGAAACGCAAGACTCGGAAGCAATACGAATGTCTTTCTTCTTGGGCTGATCTAAGCCACAACATGAACATGTTCAACTATTATTACACGCAACAACCTTCAACTTCAACGCAAAAAGTCCTTCATGATCATGTAGAATGCGTTGGTTATGTACAATATGATTCTTATAGGGAACAAAGTGTAAGTTGAATCATAATTTCACAAATCAATCATAAACATACATCTCACAAGATCTTAAAATCTATGATTCTCATATAATATATATGATAGTAAGAGAGACTTACCTTTATCCATCAGAGATCTAATCAAAGAACTTCAATCTCCTTTTCCCAATCTATCTCTTTCAGTCACTTTTCTTCCCACACAACTTTCTTGATGGTTAAATGTGGAGAACCCTCTTTCTTGATGATTAAATATGAAAAACCCTCAGAGACAAAACCCTAATTTTTTTTGTAACCAACATCCATCAGGCAGATTCATTACTATTAGCTATTTTTATAGTAAATAACCTCTCATAATTACCAATAGGTCCTTCTATTAAATCACATTCAGACTCATAATTATATTTCACATGAGTCACATTAATAAAATATATATATATTTTTTTTACATTCTCCCACTTGACTCATGTGGTAGTAGTGGTTTTGTAATACTTTATGATTTAATAAATTACATAATTGGTAATATGCATTAAGGACCTCCTCCGATACTTTGAATTCTAAAACACAATAATTAAAATGCTATAGGAAAATTACAATGAAGTAAAAAATATAAACCATGGTAGAAATTAAAAAGAGAAAAATAATAATTTGCATACGAAAATAAATAAATCTATAAACATTAACATAAATACCATTATTTTTCTCAGCATTTCCATTTTCTATATTTTAAAGTATAAGATGGAGGGTCTTTTACCTCTGGTTTTCAAAGCAATCAAGAAACGCAAGACTTGAAAGCAATAGGAGTGTCTTTCTTCTTGGGTTGCTCTAAGCCACAACATGAACGTGTTCGACTATTATTACACGCAACAACCTTCAACTTCAACACAAAAAGTCCTTCATGATCATGCAGAAAGTGTTGGTTATGTACGATATGATTCTTATAGGGAACAAAGTGTAAGTTGAATCATAATTTCACAAATCAATCATAAATATACATCTCACAAGATCTTAAAATCTATGATTCTCATATAATATATATGACACTAAGATAGACTTACCTTTATCCATGAGAGACCTAATCAAAGAACTTCAATCTCCTTTTCTTCTCTACACAAAACGTGGAGAACCCTCTTTCTTGATGATTAAATATGGAGAACCCTCAGAGACAAAACCCTACTTTCTTTTCGTAACCAACATCCATCAGGCAGGCTCCTTATTATTAGCTATTTATAAAGTAAATAACCTCTCATAATTACCAATAGGTCCTTTTATTAAATCACATTTAGACCATGATTACATTTCACATGGGTCACATTAATAAAATATATTTATTTATTTTTTTACATTATGATTTAATAAATTACATAATCGGTAATACGTGTTAAGGACCTCCAATACATTGAATCCTAAAACACACTAATAAAAATGCTATGGGAAAATTACAATGAAGTAAAAAATATAAACCATGATAGAAATTAAAAAGAGAAAAATAATAGTTTACATACTGAAATAAATAAATCTATAAACATTAACATAAATACCATTATTTTTCTCAGCATTTCCATTTTCTATATTTTATAGTATAAGTACATAATGGTTTGTTACCATTTAGGAAAATGTATTCTCAATTATAACCTCTTCATTCCTTCTCACAATGTTTGACTCAAATAATTTCAAATACACAACATATTTTTTTATTTATCTGATGAAAAAAACTTCCCCTTTTGATATCTCCATAATTTATCCAAAAGCAACAAACTTATTAACTTCAGTAAATTTCGATTACATTCAACAACAAGATCTTTATTAAAAAAACACTAATTCTCTCTCTATTATATATAAATTAAAAAGTATAAATGGTAAAAAGTTAAAGGGGGCAAGCCATAGAATTCTTCTTAGACCAGCAGGTAAATTTGGTACAAATAGTATTATTATATTAAAAACTTAAAACAAACAGGAATAAGAAGTGTATTTATGAAATAAGAGAAGTGCAGCTAAGAATATTCTAATATTAATATATCCGCTAGGTGTCAACATTGACGGCTCCTTCCCACACCTCCATGTTTCTTTTTCACCTCCATAGTTTGAAAAATATAAAAATATTATTCTCTAAAATTAGAATTCTAAATTATATAATCTAAAAGATAATAAAGTTTATATTTTAAATTATATAATTTAAAATACAATTTTTTTATGTTTCAAAATATATAATCTAGAATATATTGTAAATTCTATAATTTAAAATATATTTTTTTATATTATAATTTAGAATACAATTTTTTACATTTTTAAATCATATAATGTATGCTAATTTTTTTGTATTTTAAACAGTTAAAAGATAAAGAGGGATATAACTGAAAACAAAATGAAAAGGGATAAAATGGTATTTTCAATTCTCGATAGAGGTGTACGAAGAGAATATGGAGGTGCAGGAAGGGAGAAGCCGTCGTGAACGTTGAAGCTACCTGGTCAATTTTATTTACAGGTAAACTGAAACAGAGGAAGAGAGAGAAGAGAATAGAACAGGTGTCGCGGAGAAGCAGTTACAGAAGGGAGACGTGGTAGCGGTGGCACTTTCACCTTCCACTTTTCACCAGCTGTCGTATTCTGCTACCATGTTCTTCTTCACTCGATTCTTCTGCTTCTGCCTTTTGCTCACTGTATCCTCCTCGCTCTCAGAAGCTTCCTTTTGTTCAAAACCAAACCTAACACCAATGGTACGTTCCTCCTCACTTTCCTACCATAGTTAGTTTCGATCTAGCGTTTTTATATACTCCTATATATGGTTGACCAGCATTGACACGGTCAACGAATCCGTTGCATTTATTCGATTATTGTATCTACCATAGGAGAGTGAAAAGTGAAGATATATATTGTTTCTCTGATTGTTTTTTTTTTTTAAATTGTACGAAAACAAATACGCTGCTCTCTCTAACAAATGTAAAACAGGTGAGAACCGTTAAGAGAATATGGAAACTATTCTGCCAGAAAATGCAGGTTAGTTTCTGATTGCTTACGAGCTGTCTGAATACGGACCATTAGACTCTTTCGATAAATTTTGAACCAGTTTTTACAAGAGAAGATATAAGAGAAAAAATGAAATGAAATTCTCCACAGTTAAAATTAGTTTATGTGAAAAATAAAAATGAGAAAACTTCTCTATATTGGTTTGTAAATGATTTTAGTTTATGGGTGAATTTTATTATTTTTTTTTGCTACTAGATTTCATGGAAATAATTATCTAAACACAAATTAAGTACTCCATTTAATTGGCGCCAAATATTGCTTACCAAAACCGTGTTGCATTTGGTTAGACGATAACCGGCAAATATTTAACTAATATGAAATTTTAGCAACACGCTATCAAATCTAGTGCTATGTTTTAGCACAGATTTTAGAACTTCTGGGAGCCCACTAAATATGGAATGGCTCCCGACTGACTTCATCTCATGATAGAAAGAGTGTTGTACGGAATGTGTTTTGGCATTTTTCCTATGACTAATTCAACAACCATCAATCCAAACATACCCTTACAAAATTTTAACGTGTTCGAATGTAAAGTTGGTTTGGTGCCCAAAGCTCTTCAGGCACCAAGTGTTGTGACTTGTGAGTATTTCTTTGTAATTTGTTATTTTCATTTATGTCCCTTTATTTGTTTGCCACCAACCAGGGAAGTAAAAACCAATTTCAATTATCAGAGATGAAATGTAATGGTTCCAGCTTACGAGGTTTCTTTGGATTACTTGACGCCAACTTCTTTGACGATAAACAGGTATTTTCCTTGACTTGTTAGTTTGTTGGCACTATGATGCTTGTGAAGTGACTAATTCTGTTTCCCTCAGATTGGGGAGATTGCGGAGGGTGCAAAGGAGTTCAATATTCCAATCATACAAGCCAATAGAAAACTTGTAGCTCATGAGAACGGGGGGCTGCACTATCCTTCTCCTTTAGTTTTCAATGCTGATTGGAACTATGACCCAGTTCATTATGAAAACAAAAGGTTCAACTATCCTTCCATCTCTGGAGTACAGAGACCTGAATCTGAAGATGATATTGCCTTTATGAGTGTAAGTAATCCATTATAGCTCAGGGACCACTATTTTGACTTTGGTTATATATCTCATGTAAACATTTTAGCACGTGGTTCTATTTCATGAATGACTTTTTCTCCCGTGTATTAAACCAGGTTCTCGAGTTAGGCGAACTCATCAAAACAAAACAAATTACTTCTCAGCAGCTTACACAAATATTCTTGCGGAGATTGAAAAAGTAGTACTAATTTTGCTAGCAGTTGTTGTAACATGCATTGTGTTGTGTGTCGCATTCTTTTTGGTGACTTGAATTCAAGTATTTAACATGTCTTCGTGATTAACTACGTCATGTGAATTCTGGAATTAACACCAGGTACAATCCTGCTCTTGAAGCTGTAGTCACTTGTACCGAAGAGTTAGCACAGGAGCAAGCGAAAGAAGCAGATAAGTTGCTCAGCCAGGGAGTCTATCTGGGTAGTTATATTTTTCTTGAAGCATCTCATCATTAAAAAAAATATTTGTTTTTAATTTATTTACTTTCCATATAATGCTTCTACTTTTAGAAGGACCAATGTGGATTAGTGCATTATTCTGGAACCCTAACCGTCCCAGAATCATAAATATAAGATTCCTATACATCCTGGACAAGATATATAAGCAAAATTATTTTTAAACGATAACCACAGTTTTATGAACGATTACTGAATTAACTAGAATTTCGGTTTGTCTATCTCGTACCTCGGAATAGACCTCATTCGATGAAACAGAGTCACTGAGCTGTACTTTTAAGATGGAAAGTTGTCACCTGCTTTGTTTCAGGATGACCTTTGTAAGTTGAGTCAGTATTTTAAATCGAATATTGATCTTCATTGAAGGGCCTCTTCATGGGATTCCTTACGGATTGAAGGACATAATATCAGTGCCCAAATACAAAACTACCTGGGGATCAAAATCATTCAAAAATCAAATTATTGACAAGGAAGCTTGGGTCTATAAAAGGTAATATCTTGACAAACGTAAATCTACAACCAGAAATTATATTTCTCTCTGTGTATAGTTGACGTTATTGTTCCACACAGGTTGAAATCTGCCGGGGCTGTTTTAGTTGCAAAGCTTGTTTCTGGATCATTGGCATATGATGACATCTGGTTTGGTGGCAGAACTAGGAATCCATGGAATATTGAGGAGTTTTCTACTGGTTCATCTGCTGGACCTGCAGCAAGCACCTCAGCAGGTACTTTTTCCATGAATGCCTTTCTTCGTCTTTATTTGTTTCATTTTCTAATCTGTGCCAACTCATCTTGGATCACCTTTATAGGTCTTTTTCCATTGTTTGGTTTATTTTATCAATTATTGTAAACCAAAAAAGAGAATACGCTTAAAATTTTAGATTTATGTATGTAATTCAGCTATGTGATTTTGTTTATTGCATTGCAGGTATGGTTCCATTCGCGCTTGGTTCAGAAACAGCTGGATCCATAACTTATCCTGCCGCTCGATGTGGGGTGACAGCATTGCGCCCAACTTTTGGAACTATTGGTCGAAGTGGTGTAATGAGCATTTCAGAAAGCCTGGTAAAACCCAAATTATCCGATGTTTTTATAGGATGATGTGAATGTTAACCTTACATGTAACTATTCCACTAGGATAAGCTTGGCCCTTTCTGTAGATCTGCTACTGATTGTGCTATTATTCTCGATATTGTTCGGGGAAGAGATCATGATGATCCCTCCTCAAAAGATAGCTCCCTTGATGATCCATTCCTGGTTGACATTTCTAAATTGACCGTTGGATATCTCGATGATGCTGAAATGGAGGTTAGTCATTCAAGTAATTTCACTGAAACAAGTGGTTCAAGCTTTGACGTTACATAATACCAATTTCTATGAAAACATTTGCACTTCTTGAATGTTGTTAGGATTAGACATGATTCACGAGACTTAAACTTCTTCTGCTATGAAAACTCAGGTTGTTCATGTTCTTGCATCAAAAGGTGTCAGGATGGTCCCTTTCAAACTAAATTACACAGTTGATTCTGTTCAAGGAATCTTAAATTTCACAATGGACGTTGACATGCTAGCCCACTTTGATGAGTGGCAACGCTCAGGGGAGGATAATGTGTATGAAGCCAAAGATCAGTGGCCCACTGAACTACGCCGAACTCGCATAATTCCAGCAGTGGACTATATGCAGGTCCACCATTTATTTGGTTCCCTTAAATAGTTACATTAAATCAAACATCTCTTATATGAAGAATTTCATTTAAACCAATGATTTGATATCATTCTATTTTTTCAGATATAATACGTTGGCGTTGTTTGAATTTAAAATTAAATTATTGTATGCAGGCACAAAGGGCACGGGGAAGGCTAATAAAGGAAATAAGAGAGTCCTTCACCGTGGATGCATTCATTGGCAATGCAACTGACTGGGAGAAAGTTTGTATTGGAAATCTTGTTGGTTTACCAGTCATAGTAGTGCCAACAGGACTTAAAAATATCTCTGATCCACCAGCAGGTGGAACTAGAAGAAGAGCTACAATCACCACTGGCATTTATGCTCCCCCTAATCGAGACCACATTGTATGTTTGTGACTGCAATGTCTTCAGTATCTTCTTATGGCTTTGTACTCAATTTGTAATTCTATACCTAGCTTATTGTCCACTCTTTTTTCAGGCTCTGGCGTTGGCAATGGCTTACCAAGCTGTCACCAATCATCATAAGCAGCGGCCACCTATAAATGATCTCCGGCCAAATGATAAGATTCCAGACCCAGTTACTGGTCGTACCTACCCTCCCCGGGTTTTGGGTATGGCTTCTTCAGCTACTTGTTAAACGGTTTCACCACTATACTTAACCGTATCACTTTCACTGAGTTCTACCGTAATAATTGTTAAATATTTTTTTTTTATTACATTTCAAGGGTGAGACTTTCACTATTTCTCAATCAGGCACAAGAACCATGGTCTTTTATTTCCTTTAAAGATACACTTCTCACATTCTCTCCTGGAAATTTCAACTTATTTTCTTATCTTTATTTTTATATTTTACGTTCTTAATTATCTAATTGTTTCAATGATTTGACATATAATATAGTGTTTAAATGTGTGGTGGACTTCTAATTTGGTCTGTGCAAATATTAAGAATGTGAAATTATTTTGAAATATCTGATTGATAAAATTATATTTGATCCTAAAAATAATATTATACAGCCTTAAATTCTTGATTCCTTTTCTTACATTAGCCTTGTTTTCATAATTTTATTAAATTTAAAAAATATAAATTATTATTATTTTATTATTATTATGAATAATTAATTAAAAAAATAAAACTAATACAATTTTAAAAAATATATATACATATTTTTATAAAAGTAGTATTAAAAAATTATGCAAGCGAAAACAACTTTATTTAGTTATTTATAGAAGTATAAAAATAGTATAAAAACCTATGTACAAAAAGAAAGTTATTTAACTTTTCAAAGGAGAAAAATGTTTAATTAGTTACTTTATTAAATAAATAAATAAATAAATTATTTTTATTTATTAAAATATAAAATTATCTAATTAAATAATGATATTGAAAGAAGTTACCGAGGTATTTTTTTATATAATAATATAAACTAAATAAATAAATTATTTTATTTAATTAAAAGATAACACCAAAATAAGTTTTTTAAATGGTATAGGTAATATTCATCTTACGCTAACTACATTTTAAACTTTAAAGTTTTCGTAACTATTGGAGATAATAATAAATACAGCATTCTCAACAAATTTAGTATCACTTCTACTGAAAGTTTTCATACGTATTAGAGATAATAATAATAAATACAACGTCTTGAAACAAATTTAATATCACTTTCCCAACAAATATATGACCTTTACTGAAGCGAGAAATTAATTCAAAAAACAAAATAGAGATAAAAAAATTAAATATTTCTTCAAAAAACAAAATAGAGATAAAAATAAATAAATACTTCTTCCTGGTATAGTTTAGAATAAATTGGTGATCTTATTTTGTTATTCTTATTAAATAACATGAATATATGATATTCATTAATAAATTGAACAAATTTAAAAATCTTTAATAAAGAAGATAAAATTTTGATATACTTAACATTTAATGTAGTCTTTTACCTTTTTCATTTCATAATGTGTATAGTTTAATTTTATGGGGCATGTATTAAATATCAACAACAATAAATATACCACTTTTTGAAACTATTTAACTGAAATAGTTTAATTCTTCCTTGCAATACTTTGAATAAGATAAAAAAAAAAAAGATTAATTTGGGGAGATATTAGAAAGAAAAATAATAATAATAATAATAATAATAATAATAATAATAATAATAATAATAATAATAATAATAATAATAATAATACCTCATCAAAACGTAACAACGTAAGTCATTTTGAAACTATTTTACACATTCATTTTGGGATCGGATGAAGTAAAATTTTAATGCAATAATTTCCTTTAATTTTTTGTATAAAAAATAAAATTTGGATAAGTTTTTAAAATCTACCTAAATATATTTTTTCTAAAACAAATTACTCCTATAGAATTAAAAAAAAGTCATAAAAATTGACATTTTGTATTGTTGATTTTTTTTTTATAGATCAATTATTTAATTTTATGTTTTTTGTTTATATCCATAGTTATTAATTAAAACAAAATATTATGAATTAATTTTAATTGTATTAAATATTTATAAAATTATTATTATTGTCCGTGAAATATATTTTAAAACAACTAATTCAAAAAATTAATGAAATTTGAGCTCAATAATTAATATAATATTTAATGATGTTGTTATAGTATTAAAAAAAAAAATTTGCTGTCATGTTTTGGTTTTGAATTATATATTGATAAATTATAATTCTCAAAACTATATAATTATTATTAATGTGAATTTTCACTGTTTTATTAAATATAATTAGGTCAACTAAAATTGGTATATCCAATTAATAACTATTATAAATTTCAAAGTATGACGAACAAACTTTAAATTCATTTTAGGTAAATTATATTTTTTAGGCTTCTCAATTTATTAAGATATTAATCTTATAAGAATAATATGGTAATATGACAAAATATTTTATATTCATAAAAAATAAATTAAGATGCGTAATAATTCTTGCAAAAAAATATGACTTAAATGATTTTATTCTTTTAAAACTTTTAAAGTCAACAGATATTCTTACCATTTAATAACATTTTTTAATTTTCCCTTAAATTAATTAATTTTCATATCCATTAAAGTAACACATTTATTGAAAAAGTAATATTATTTTTAAAATTATTTAAAAAATACATATTTATTGTTGTTTTGAATATGTGTGGGAGAACCTTAAACTGTTGTGAATGCACGTAAATTTTTCACTACTTTACATTGCATTAATTGAATCTGAAAACGGAATTCTGAATCCTGAGTATGCAAGTGTTACATAACTAAATATAAAACTTTTTCGTTCATGACTTATTGTTTCTTGAGAATGACATTACATCACCAAAATTTAATTCCTAGATTATTTCATTAAGATATGTAATGTCCCGAAAACTATTACTATTATTTTACTTTAGAACTTTTTGTATATTAACTGTATATTACCATGAACGTACCTTATAAATATACTCATACCTTCAAGAATAAGTTCTTAGAAGAAATATATCATGTAAGCTGCAAGTCTTGGTAAACAAAATTATCAAATCATTTGAAATTTGCTTGTTTTCTTAGTCATTAAATAATATCATTCAACTAACATAATAAATTAATGATTTCATAATTAATTTAATCTCATATAATCCTCGTATATGAATTACAAATCATTTATTTATGAAGTTTATATATTTAGCTTTATACATCAAACATGAAAGAGATCATTAATGTTATCTTTAAAATGTTTTATAACAATGATAATCCAAAACATTGCTCAGCCAAAACATTAAAAAAAAAAAAAAAAAAAAAAAAAAAAACTAACACTTGTTATATTTATATTGTGTACAATGATATCAGCATAATATTGATCCTATTTAATAACGATTGTACACCAGAGTACTTATTTAAATAATTGTGGTAGAAATTGTATTTCCTTTCTTACTCCACATAAAAAATTTTAAACCCTAAATCTCTTGCTCCAAATTTGTTTGCTTTATCAATGTTCCTTATCAACATTATTAAAACTAATTTTAAATTTCAGTTCAAAATTAAGAAGTTACAAAAATATATATAATAAATAATAATATAGTATAATATAATCAATTAAACAACTTCTTAAAAGAAAACAGTTTATGAAAAAGAAGTTAGATTTGTATAATAAACTTTGGAACGTAGCTTCTTTATGTGGAGCTGAAGCTCAAACACTTTCTTAAAAAATATAATAAATAAAAACTTTTATAAATAATTTATTAAATTTATATATAACATATTCAATATATATATATATATATATATATATATATATAATATCTTTATTACTGTCATTTGTATAATTTTTGTTAATAATGAATTTGGTCTTGTTGGTTAAATGATTTTTACAGATTGATTAATTTAGATTCATGAGAAGTATTATAAAGCACCTTCTTTATTCTTCATTTTCCAACTCTTTCTCTTTTTCTCTCTACTTCCTTTCTAAATTATTTCTTCTAATCTTTATCTCTTTTAGTTAGCATGTAATAAATGAAAACTTATGGAATAATTATAACTAATCACATTTTTCAAATAAAGTAAGTTTCTATTTATTTTGAAAATTTCTTATTTTTCTTTATTTTAGTCTATATTTGTGATTAATACGAGTGAGATTAGTGGAGAAAAAAATGATATCTCAACTTAGTTAGTTAATATTATACTATAAGTTTATTATATTTGGATATTTTGTTATATTTTTAGATTTTGAATAGTTTCATTATTTGAATTAAAATTTAATTTAAATAAAGAAATGGATTGTAAGTAAATGAAGTTATTTATGTTTTTGATAAAATCTTAAGATAAATGGTTTATATTATATGAATATATTTTGTCATAAGATTTTGATTTCTATGTAGTGATTATGTTTTGTCTAAAAATTATTTGAATGTCAGAAAATGAGTGTTGTTTGAGTTTTGATTAATAGATGATTGTTTTAGGATGTTTTAAATCATATACTTTTGTTAAGAAATTGATTTAATTACTAGATTATGCATATTAAGTATAAAGTTTCTTAAATTGAGTTTTGAATATGATTTATATAAATAAGGGTAATTCTTATACTTAGTTCATGAGTCTAATGTGAATGTGTGTGTATTGTGTTTGAATGATCAATATTGGACTAAGATGGGTAAATGATGTTTAAACATATTATAGATTGTATTGATTATTTTGATTTTGCTGCATGAGATTATTATTTTTTTGATCTTATTTATGTTAGTCTTTAGTAAAACTCACTTAATATTGTATTTATTGAATATTATTTGATATATAGATTCATATATAGTTTACATGGTTTTGTATCTAATTGAAAAATAATTATATGTTATCTGTGCAATTGAAAAATAATTATGTGTTATGCAATAATCTACTATGAATGTATTTTGTATACAAACATATATAAGTATAGCAAGAACTAACACATAGAAAAATGAAATTTTATTTTGACTTATTTTTTATAAATATTTGTATTTATATACATATTTTATGTAAGTTTAAGTTGTCTATTGAAATATATTATGTTATGTGTTGTATAATCTTTTGTCGAGTCACTGAATAGTTTTTTTTGGATGTTACAAGTATATAAGTATATGCAAACAGAAAAGTATATAAGTATATGCAAACAGAACGAAATTTATTTGTGTAAGAAAATATACTTATTTAAAAAGCAATAAATTAAAAAACATATAAAAACGTTCACTTGAATTTGACGATTTAACTTGAAACATTCTAGGAAATTTATGGACATTGATATTTTATCTTATAAATAACTTGAGTCATTTTTTTATGCAACACATAATCGTTGTAAAGAGTTTTAATGAGATAATCAAATATAACAAAATGGAATATATTTATTAAAATTTAATAGAATTTAAATATTTTTTAGATTATTATTTTTAAATAAATACATGCTAGTTAATGATGCAGAGTTACATAAGCAAAATATATTTGAAGAGGACATGTTACATTTTGGAAAACTGAAAACCAGCACTTTATATCCGAAAATTTAATGTAGAGTTTATAATAGAGATAGAAACATTTGAAAAAATTGGAAACTAGTCCTTCACCTCTCAAAATTTAATGAGATAATCAGCCAAATTCCTACCATTTCTCAAAAAGGAAACACATATTTAAAATTTGTATTTTTTTTAGATATTTAAAAAAATGTTAACTAATGATATCTAGCCGGCTATATTAGCAAAATGAATTTCAAAATGGTATGTGATGTTTTGATAAGTGAAAAGAACGGATTCCAATTTTTTTTTATTATATATATTTATTGTGATAGGGACATGATAGAGTATATCATATAACTATTTTATCTAGACCAAGATTTTTTTTTGTACTTTTTAATTTATACACAGGAACATTAAATAACAAAGAAAAAATAAAGAGAATAATTATTCGAATTTATTTTCTTTAGAATATATTATGTAGCCTCAATAAAATCTTGGTTCATTCTCCTAACATATACTTTCTACTTTATATATAATTATTATTTAAGTTTCTTTCACCCAAACTAAAGAAAATATTTATGTATTTTATTTTTATAGAATTTTAAGTAAGTTACCTATTACATTCCTTCCCATTTTATCTCTCTAAAACAAGGATTTAATTAAAAAAACATGTTATATTAAAATTTAAAAAGACAGATAAAAATATACAAAATTGTATTAAAAAACCGACTACTATATAGAAATATAAAAAAAATATTAAATAAGAAACATTAATAAATTATTTTACTATTTTCCATAATTAAATTAGAAAATATTATTTAATAATAAAGTCAAAGTGTTTCATGTAAATAATAAATAAACATTTAATGCTTAAAACAAAAGTAATTAATGTTACTAAATAAGCATTTAATGTAAACTTTGAAAAGTTTAAAATGATGTAAGTCTCATTTGACCCATTTCTAATTCTTTTTTATACACTTATTTTTTACTAAAATACAATTAATTCATGAAACATTAATAAAGTATTTTACTATTTTTCTATATTTAAATGAGAAAATATTATTTCATAATAAAGTAAAAATGTTTAATGTAATTAATAAATAAATATTTAATGCTTAAAATAAAGTATTTATTGTTATTAAATGAATATCTAATGTAAACTTTTAAAAGTTTAAAATGATGTCGCTCCATAAACTATAGCTAATTGTCATCATTCAATTGTGATTTACTCTATTTAATTTTTTAAAAATATAATTATTTACGAGACAGCTATTAATTATGTTCTGAAACATTTATAAATTTTATTTACGGATAGTTAGTGAGAAAAAATTCAAAAAATAAGTCACTTATTTTATATGAAACAAAGATAATTAAAAAAATATTTATTTTTAAATATAATTTTTAAACTGGTTTCATTTTATTTATTGAAACTTTTAATTAACTTTTTAAACACGGACCCACTTCAACTATTTTGTATTCCATTTAATAATCCATATCTTTGGTGAATAACTTTAAATCTTTTGTGATACAAAATTAATGATAAAAATATTTTAGAAAGAGATAAATAAATTTTAGTGTATTTAAGTAATATTTTAATGTAATATATATGTTTTAATTTTTTTTAAATGAAAACAGAGGATGGGGGAGTAATTTAAGAAAAAGAAAACTATAATTAAGAATGTGATTAAGAAGGAGGAGAGACAGGGAGCAAGATTTGGTTTTTGGATTTGAGCGTGGCAGTTTCTGTAATTTTGATGAAAAAGAGGGTCAACAGTGATGACTGAGTTGTGTCTGAATTGTAGAAATGAAGTGTTGTCCTAAACGTGCCATCTATATAACAAACACAACACAACCATCTCTCTCTACATTTTTTCTGTGTGTTGTGATCCGCCGTCGAATCCTCCGTTTTCTCAAACAGGTTTTCATCTCTCTATGGATCGTCATTTCTCTTAGATCTCGATTTTCTCTATTCAATTATTTTCTCTATTTGCTGGATTGCATTTGTTCTTGTGCGTTTTCGGATCTCAATTTTGATTGCTTCAAATGCATTTGTCTGTTGTGATTTTCGTGTATCTGTTAATGCATGCTGATTTTATACTGCTGGATCTGTGAATGTGTGATGGATAGAAAGGAAAAGTTTGAGTTTATGAATTTGAATCTTTGTGTGTGGATATGACAGATCATAAATGGCGTCAACAGCGACTGGAGCGACGGGATGGTACCGGGGAAAGGTCAAGGCGGTTCCGTCTGGGGATTGCGTGGTCATCATGGCCATGCCCACCGGCAAGCCTGGTCCCTTGCCTGAAAAGACCATCACGTTGTCATCTCTAATGGCTCCAAGACTGGTAATTTTACTAGATTCATGGATATCTTGTTCCAATTGTGAATTGCAATTTGTTTTTTTCCAAATCTTTTTGTGTCAATGTTGAGGTTATTTTGTTTTTTGTGGTCTAATGTCGAAATTGAAAATGTTTTTTTTTTCTTCTGGGCTACTGCTGAGGTGTTTACAGCCGTCTGATTAAAGATATTTGTTTTTAAAAATTGCTAGGCGCGTAGAGGTGGTGTGGATGAGCCGTTTGCTTGGGAAAGTAGAGAGTTTCTGCGGAACCTCTGCATAGGGAAGGTAGGTTAAATGATAGTCTGCCTTTTTTTTTTTTCCAAGATAAAGCATTTTAAGTCTCTGAGATGTTATATGATTGGAACAGGAAGTGGCCTTCAGAGTTGATTACACTGTGCCAGCGATAAGCCGTGACTTTGGCACAGTTTTCATAGGGGATAAGAATGTTGCTGTGCTGGTTGTTTCTGCAGGATGGGCAAAGGTCGAGCGCTGTGTTATTTTGTCCGGATGTACCATGTTTTAATTATTTTTGCATTGCTGAATTGATTATCGGGGTTTTGTTCGTGCAGGTAAGAGAGCAGGGGCAACAGAAGGGAGAGGCAAGTCCTTACCTAGCTGAATTGTTACGATTGGAAGAACAAGCTAAGCAAGAAGGCTTTGGTCGTTGGAGTAAGGTTTGTGTCTGAGTTTTTAGTGCACTTAAATAGCATAACGGCCAATTTTAAAAATTCTGTCGTTAGCAAACAAGGTATCTGCTATTTGCGGCCCGTGAGTTGCATCTCAAATGTTACATGCAAACCCTTTTGCTTACTCTCATCAGCAATCAAGGCGTCCCTTACTGTGTAATAAACAAGGCACGCATTACCTGTTTTGGCTTTTTGGCATCTTCAAAAACTTGAAACCAGTGTGGATTCCGTTTGGCATCTTTGCTGATGTAAAGTGTTTCATTGCCTGCAGATATTCTGAGTATTTTTTGTCACCTTACAAAATAAGTTTTAGTTATGAATGAGGTTATGTTTATCTCATTGTCGTCCAATATTTTATGTAAATAAGTTCATATAGTTCCATTCAAAATCATTAAACAAGATAATGCTGTAAAGTGCTCGGAAAATGGAAAAGTATAATTACTTTCCCATTCTGACGTTGTGGACATCTTATATAAATCTATCGTGAGTGAAACATATATGATTTTGTGGCTGATTGCAGGTTCCTGGCGCTGCCGAGGCATCCATCAGAAATCTACCACCATCAGCACTTGGTGACTCTGGCAACTTAGATGCTATGGGTTTGTTAGCTGCTAACAAGGGCAGGCCCATGGAAGGAATTGTTGAGCAGGTTCGCGATGGAAGTACCCTGCGTGTCTATTTGCTACCAGATTTTCAGTTTGTCCAAGTTTTTGTTGCTGGAATTCAGGTATGTATATATCATAATTTTTTCTCCTACCCTTTTCTAAGCATACAAATAATTGGTTTTCCTTTAAATTAGGCCCCACAAATGGGAAGGAGAGCTGTCTCTGAAAGTGTTGTTGAACCAGAGGTGCAAGCTGATGAGACTAATGGAGACGTTCCTGGGGAACCTCGAGCCCCACTCACATCTGCCCAAAGACTTGCAGCCTCAGCAGCATCTGCTGAAACTTCTGCTGATCCTTTTGCACCTGAAGCTAAATTCTTCACCGAGACGAGAGTATTGAATCGAGATGTGAGTAATCTGCTTCTGTAATTTATATTGTTTGTTTCACTTTTGCATGTTTTGTAAATTCCAAGTGGGCATGTAGGTTCGAATTGTTCTGGAAGGTGTTGATAAGTTCAGCAATTTGATTGGATCAGTCTATTATCCTGATGGTGATTCAGCAAAAGATTTGGCATTGGAGCTTGTGGAAAATGTAAGTTCTTAACCTGTGCAATGATAGTGGTTTAGCTTGTTTAATTTTATTGTTGGACTTCTAATATTTCCTGCCATAATTTTCCACTTCTGCATGATTTCATTCGCTTATGTGAGTTAGCAACAAACTTGTAGCTGCTTGAATACTTAATTTGTGGAGGTGTCCGTTATTAGGATCTATCTGTGATTGATAACAACTAAGAATTTTACATGGAAACATTGTGCTTGCTATGCATGCAGACTTTTGGGTTCATGCTAGCGAGTGACCCATTGGAAGAAAGCATCATGGCTATTTACTTGGGTAGAATATTGTCTCCAAATATTGACTAATTTGTTCTTGTACAAGAAACTACGATTTAGAAGGGTATATGTGTTTTAGTAGTTGTCAATTTTAGCTATTTTATGCTTGTTTATTTTAGTTTTAAAGCTGTAAGTCAATAGCACTTGTACAATCTCTATTTGCTGATATTTTAGTTGGAATTGTTTCCTAGCCAGTAGCTTTGATAATGGTGTTAAAGTGATATGCATTATATCTTTTTGGAGGGAGATTTGAATGATTCTTATTATCTCTTCATCTGATTTGATATCGCTTAACAGTATTCTGAAAATCTCTTGTCATTTCAATTTCTCAATCATACAGGGTTTTGCCAAATATGTTGAATGGAGTGCCAATATGATGGAAGAAGAAGCAAAGAGGAAGCTGAAGACTTCAGAGCTTCAGGCAAAGAAAAACAGGTTAAGAATGTGGACAAATTATGTACCACCAGCAACAAATTCAAAAGCGATACATGACCAGAATTTTACAGGAAAGGTAGTATTTCTATAATCATTGGTTTAACCCAAATTAAAAGGGATCTTATGGTGTCCCTTAGAATTTGGTTTTTAGCCTAGCCCAATGATATGTGATCCATATAATTAATTGACTGAGGACAAGACTATTGTTGTTGTCATTGTTGTATTAATTTATCTCAACATTCAATCTTCATTCATTTAAGTATTTAAATTTGAAATTTTCTTTTTCTAGGTGGTTGAGGTTGTTAGTGGAGATTGTATCATTGTTGCCGATGATTCAATTCCGTATGGCAGTCCACTAGCAGAGCGGCGAGTCAACCTTTCAAGTATTAGGTGCCCAAAAATGGGCAATCCTCGTAGGGATGAAAAACCAGCTCCGTATGCTCGTGAGGCAAAGGAGTTCTTGAGAACACGCCTCATTGGTCGTCAAGTATGAAAATATAATATATTATGAACTGGTCTATATCTTTGGTGACTACACTTACAATTAATCAATTTCCCTGATTTTCAGGTAAGTGTTCAAATGGAGTATTCTAGGAAGGTTGGTCCAGCTGATGGATCTTCTGTTCCGTCAGGAGCTGCTGAAGGCAGAGCAATGGATTTTGGATCAGTATTCCTACTCAACACTGCTAAGGCCGATGGAGATGATGTCCCTTCATCTGCTTCACCTGCTGGAAGTCAGCCAAATGGGGTGAATATTGCTGAGTTGGTTGTTGGCCGTGGTTTTGGAACTGTCATAAGACATCGTGACTTTGAAGAGAGATCAAATTATTATGATGCTCTTCTTACTGCTGAAGCACGTGCTATTTCTGGAAAGAAAGGGATCCATTCTGCCAAGGATTCTCCAGTCATGCATATAACTGACTTGACCACAGTGAGAAAAATTATAATTGCACTAAATTTAACTTTTAATCTGAAGTATTCTTAAACTTTACCCACATTTTGATTCATTTTAGGCATCAGCGAAGAAAGCCAAAGATTTCTTGCCTTTCCTTCACCGCAGTAGAAAAATTCCTGCTGTTGTGGAATATGTCCTCAGTGGTCATCGTTTTAAATTGTTAATTCCAAAAGAAACTTGCAGCATTGCATTTGCATTTTCTGGTGTCAGATGTCCTGGTCGCAATGAGCCATATTCTGATGAAGCCATCTCTCTCATGAGGCGGAAAATAATGCAGAGAGATGTTGAGGTAATTAGATCTTTTACAAACCTAAAATTTCTCCATTTAGTATTTTTGTAAATTAGATGTAATTGTCATAATTTTCAGATTGAGGTTGAGACCGTTGATAGAACTGGCACTTTCTTGGGTTCCTTGTGGGAGTCAAGGACAAATATGGCGATTACACTGCTTGAAGCTGGTTTTGCAAAGCTTCAAACTTCCTTTGGCAGTGACAGGATTCCTGATTTTCATCTTCTGGAGCGAGCTGAACAATCTGCCAGGAGCCAGAAGCTGAAAGTAAGGAGCTCCCATGGTCGGCATTATCTCTGTAATTTTCCTTTTTACTGTTCTAAAGTGATTTGTAATGCAGATTTGGGAGAATTATGTTGAAGGGGAGGAAGTATCTAATGGTGCACCTGTTGAGAACAAACAGCAAGAAGTGCTCAAGGTTTGTAGTATACTCTTGTGTAATAAACGGCCTTTCTTTTTGTATTGAAAAATGCTGAATGATTTGCTCCATTTTATCTGTTCTTAGGTGACGGTAACAGAAGTCTTAGGTGGGGGTAAATTCTATGTCCATCCTGTTGGGGATCAAAAGATAGCATCCATTCAGCAACAGCTTTCTTTTCTGAACCTTCAAGAAGCTCCTCTAATTGGAGCTTTCAATCCTAAGAAGGGTGACACAGTCCTTTGTCTTTTTGGTGCTGATAAATCTTGGTATCGGGCAATGGTAAGTTCTTAAATTTAGTGCTGCACTTTATCTAGGAAAATTTGTCATTCTATGATGAAAACACTTATGAGAAATATCTCATTTTCTAAGTCATGGAAACCGCTTTCTTACATTCATCAATATTTCATCTCATTTTAAACCCTTAGTATTGCTGTTGAGTGGTTTCATCACATTAAGCAATATTTCATCTTGAACAACAATCCTTTAGACAAATTCCTTTTACTGGCCGGATCTGAGGTGACTTTATTTAGTCAGATATTTCTTAATGGTCAGCAGTTTGTGCACATGGTATTTGTCATCACGTTTTACAATTTTCTGTATTATGGATAGAGTTGATGAGATGCAAAATAGTTAGAGCACTACTTGTATCACGTAGTGTGTTCACTCAAACTTACTCTGTGAAATGTTATGGAATTGTGTAGATAGTCAATGGACCTAGAGGACCTGTTCAATCTCCAAATGACATGTTTGAAGTATTTTATATTGATTATGGAAATCAAGAAGAAGTACCTTACTCTCAGCTACGGCCTCTTGATCCATCTGTGTCTGCTGCCCCTGGCCTTGCACAATTGTGCAGCCTTGCATATGTCAAGGTTCCAAACTTAGAAGAGGATTTTGGCCAAGAAGCAGCTGAATATTTGAGCGAGCTCACTTTAAACAGTGGGAAAGAGTTCCGGGCTAAGGTCGAGGAGAGAGATACATCGGGAGGAAAAGCCAAAGGTCAGGGTACTGGTACCGTGCTTGCTGTAACTCTAGTTGCTGTGGATTCTGAGATCAGTGTTAATGCTGCAATGCTACAGGTTTTAATTGCTGCTCACTACTTCTTTGCTTGAATTGTTTTGAAATGCATATACTTTGATATGTGCATTCAGTGATACCTAATAAACAAACGTCTCTGAAAATTTTCAGGAAGGACTTGGTAGGCTAGAAAAGAGAAACAGGTGGGACAGAAAAGAAAAACAGCAGGCCTTGGACAATCTGGAGATATTCCAGGGAGAAGCTCGTACCAGTCGGCGTGGAATGTGGCAGTATGGAGATATCCAGTCGGATGATGAGGACACTGCTCCTCCTGCTAGAAAGGCCGGTGGCCGGAAGTGAGTGTGTACTGTAAGAGGGAAGGTAAGTTATAGAGATATAGACACCTTCAGAGAAAATGAGCAAGTTATAGACATGAACATTTTATTTCAAGCTAGAGGAGAAGAATGCCATGTGTAATCCTTAGTAAGTTTTGTTTTGTTTTTCTTGTTTTAAATTTTGTCGGTAGGCTGAGAAGACAATTTTTTAAACAAATGTTATAATAAAAGATGCATATGGCCGTTGTTTCATATCGATGGGACAGCAGAAAGGTAGTTTTTATAGTTAATCGCGGTTCATATACTTTGTTGGCTTGTTGCCAGCAAGACCTAAAGGTCAATGTCGGAATAATTCTTATCACATAATCATTTTCATGTCTTGTTTCGACCTTAACAGTTTTTATAGGCAAACACTTCAATGATGTAGGAATCATGATTTTATGATAGTGTATAAAGGGATAACTATGTTTTTGGGTTTTCCTAAAATATTACGATTTTTTATTCAAATTTTTATAAAAAACCTTTATTTTTTTAGTTAACTTGCGATCTTTTTTAAACATGTTATTCATAAAGTTTCCTGTCATTTAAAATCCAAAAAAAGGTATTCTTTAATTGCCTGGGCTGATATTCTCGAAGTTGAAGCTTTAGCATTTATGGTTGGTATATTAGAAGGTTGATCAATAATATCAAGTTTAATGATAGCAAAAAAAGCTTCACGATTTTACCATATTAGATCATTCCGAATTTAAAAAGACACGCTCCAATAGCTAGTCTGGTAGAGAATATAGATAAGTATAATGTGCCAGCGCCAGCAGTTTAAACTCAAGGATATAAGAGATTGAAAAGAAATCACTTTATCCTTACTATTTATAATCCCCTCATCATTTTTTGCTACTTTTCTCAATGCCTCCACAAAATACGTTCTGCCATGTTGTATAGATTTCCTACATGGTGTGTTGGGCTCAAAACCAAAAACTGATTTTTTGTGAGTGTTTGTGAGTTGTCCTCATGCTTATAATTCATTCTATCATTTTGTTTCCTCTCTCCCAATCTAGTTAGCAATCGGTATTAGTGTTGATTAAAGAGACCTTATATCTTGAGCTTCTAAGAGGGCCGTAGCAAATAATAATATCTTTAAGCATGCAAAGGGGAAGATAATATCGGTTCAGGGTAATAATAGCAGTATTGTTGATTGTTCTAATGGAAAAATCTCCCGTATGTAGGGGATGAAGGCAACATAAGGGTTATCTGGGTGAACCAAATATTATATATATATCTCTGGCTTTTTACATACTTGTTAAACAACAACTGCTTTAAGTTCATTATTGAGATTGTTAGAAAATTTACTTTTGACACTACATTTTAAACAACAAACTATTTTTAGGAGCTTCTAATCGTCCATAAATCATCTGTTTGGCAATCCACAAACTATAGACTTGTGTCTATAATTATTTTTGTTGTTTGATGCACTAAAAATTTCATTGTTTTACATGTAAAATTCCTTTAAGTGGACGCCTACATAGTCTACACAGAAGGCTCAATCTTCTAAGTAGCTTAACAGCTTTTTCGGCAACCTTCTGCACAATAAGTTCTATGTTTGACTTGAGAATTCAATAAAAAAGGTTTCAAACCCTGCGAGTTAGAAATTTACAGAGGGTCATCATTTGCACCATATTAATGAGATAGTTTTGCGTCATATTGATTAATCACAATTAAAATTTCCTAGTTAGTTAAATATGATAGGATACAAATTAGAATAACATAAAAAATTATTACAAATAAAATGTTCAAAATGAGATGATACAAGATGTTAAAAAGTACGATCACATAATACATCCATATACAAAATAAAGCGAGTAAATGACATAATTATAACTCCGGGTGTTGATTATGCCTGATCCTTTGGAGTTAAAATGCATGGTTTGGGACGATGTTGAGCCTAAGAGCGACGCTTTATGCCAATTCATTTATTTCCTCTTTCTTGAGGTTAGCAACATCTCTAAACTTGACATATCATTATCAAGATCACAAATGTGAATGTTTCTATCTGTGGAAGACAAGGTCAGGTGCATTTGATTCGAATAAAGATTATTGTGGGTGTGCTAGAAGATGATTTCTGAACCATGAAACTGATAGAAGAATTGGTACTATGTTACACTTAAGGGAGGAGGAAATTATGAACACTTAAGCCTGTACATTTTTTTTATCCCATTGATGTTTCGTGTCCTTCAATTCATCTAACTGCATGAATGAGGGTGAGGAGTTAGCATATTAAGATCACCCATCGAGCATATGAAGTAAAGGAAGTCGGTTCAGAAGATACATGTAGGTTTCAGTTCTAGTTAACCAAAAATCATATCTATCTCTTAGGGTTGGATAGATAATGAATTATCTCCTATGCATCAACATGTAATGCATAATAAATATAATCAATTTGAATATAATTAGGTTTTGAATTACTTTCATGAACACATAAGAACCTACTTACCTATCAATAGTAATCCTCTGCCTAGTGTGCCAAAGGTACCAACACATACACTTTTACACCCAATTCTCCGACGTCTTCATTGTAGAGGTACCTCAAACAAAATATCTGGTTGGAGTGGAGGTTTTAAGATATCTTGCCACAACCTAAATCGTTACATCTCATGATTAAGTTCGTCTCATTCCATAATAACTATTAAATAAATTACTCTCATCAATGCAAAAGCATTGTAGTGCACTATACAACAACAGGTTACAAGTTAATTTGCAACGGAATTAATCAACAAAAGTTAACATTATTATGTAATTAAAAAAGTTAATGCAATGTATTATTGAGTTTTATGTTCCTCGGCTTCATTGAACTTACTGAAGTCAACTCTTCATTCAAGTTAGGGATTTTATGCATTTCGACATTCCTTTCTTCTTTAGGCCATAACTCACAGAAAAAGAAAAACCTGAAAAATGATCTTAAATTTTCAATACTGAGGATTGTATAATCAATACTTTGAGGAGTCGAAATTAAAAAATTTATCATTTTACCAAAAACAAACTTGTAAAGAAAAATCATCTTATCTATTATATATTTTCTAAAAATTCCACTACGGCTTCTGGCTAAAAAAAACCGAAATAGAAAATAATTGTAATGGTTTAGCATCCTCAAAATAGCTTAAAAAGTCTGCAGAGGTGACCAACACAACACAAAGTGAACAACCCAAGATACAAAAACATACAAAATACTACTTTTAAGTCTCCAAGAGTGACTGACACAACACACAAAAATGATCTACACTCCTAGGTGCCTAAAGCTCAACTAAGCTCAAAATTTAAGTGCGGTGGTGTTCTTCAATGGCCGCCCCTGTCAAGCGATTCAATCACATTTCAATTCTCTCTCCTTGTTGACCTCCGACGTGGAGGGGCAGATGATTCCTCCTTCTCTTTGTTTTCTTCATTCTCACTATTTCTTTGGTTAGAGGCACTTTCGGCGGGTTCTAAGTTTGTCTTCTCCACCCTTGTCTGCACAACAGAACACATGGTCCAAACAAAACACAGTGCAGAGATCAACATACAGTCAGTATCAAACAAATTAGGTAAAGGAACATAAAAGGATAAAAGTGAGCATTGTTTAACTACTTACGGGCTTCTTCTTCCCACCAAATAAGATCCTGAAGAAAATTGACACGAAGACAACCAAAATGGCCACAAGAATGCCAACAGTGAGATTGGGTTGCTCTTCACCTTTCTCGATGAGATCCTGCAGAAAAAAAGATAGATAGAATTCAAGTCATTTTCCAAGAAGACGCTATTCGGAAAGAAGACAAATATTTAAATGTTACTTACATGGATTTTAGGTTTATAGGCACTCAGGAAGGGAATGTCTGCGATCTTGTATAAGAGGTCAAACACCTTCTTCTGCGAGGACAATACGTAATATTTTGCATATAAGGACATAATAATGGAAAGTAAAATAAAAAGAAAGATGAAAGCTGAGAATAAACCTAAACACAAAATGACGTTACCTGGATTCCTGCAAGACCACTCGATCCAGCTTCAGCTTCCTCTTCCTTCTGTTTTTCTTTTTCAACTGAAAACTTGGGTTTCCATGTAGTCTCCCGATAGGACTCAGCAATTTTATCATCTTTAGCTATCAAGATGTTGTCAAACAAAATGCCATCTTGCATTGTCCAAATC
>Ga0209700_102404_pt1 | contig 37978 bp, 28 predicted proteins | sample SiratroredBW_FD_187528 | JGI IMG/M metagenome (GOLD analysis project Ga0209700, IMG submission 187528) | Root nodule microbial communities of legume samples collected from California, USA - Siratro red BW (SPAdes) (version 2) | ecosystem: Host-associated > Plants > Roots > Nodule | place: USA...
ATTGCTGAATCTAAGTCTTGGGTATTGGATTAGATGTTAGTCTCTGGTAGGGGCATACTTAATTGGTTTTCAGGAAGACGATAGGTCAATGTGTGGCCTATATGTGTGATATGGTCTATGTGTGGCCGATATGTATTGATGTGGTTCATGTGATATCTTTATGTATGACGTTTGACATGAGTACTTGAAATGAAAACGGAAAACTTGTATTGAAACTTCATATGCTAGACTTTAAAGAAATTCTTATGACTGAGATATTCTGTTCTATTTGCATATATTTAGTATTGAAACTTATATGTTAATCTTTTAAGAAATTCTTGTGAATAGCTAATATGGTTTGCTCTTTATTTATGTATTGATTATATTATAAAATTTTATTTTCACTAGCTTACCCTTGCTTTTCTTGTTGTTTTGTAAACTGCGATGATTGTACTATGTACATGAGCAGATATAAATGCAGATGCCGGAATATGTGGAAGATTGTAGACTTTATTTTGGAAATTTGATTCTTTTTGTTGGATTCACTATATGTTAAACAATATACATTTTTGGGATGTTATATAATGTTTATTCAAAATATATTTGCGCATCACTTCCTCTTAAAAAATTTCACAAAATTCTCCTTTAGAAAAACATTCCATTATAAATTTCAAAGGCATTACACATAAATCTATTTTTATATTACACATGTTAATAATAAAAAAAACATTGTAACGATATAAATATAATATGAGAAAATATAAAGGATCTTAAAATAATTTTCAATATCAATTCGAAGGAATATAAAATACAAATTAAATAATCTTAAAATGATGTATATATATATATATATATATATGCACATACATATATTATAATAATTTACAATAATATTTTTTAATATTTTTAAAATTATAATTAAATATTTTTCATCTTCACCTTTTTTATTAATTAGATAAGTATGATATTTTTAAAGGATTTATAATGTAAAAATAATGACAATATAACATTTTTAAAACATATAAGATGTTTGTGGATAATTTAAAAAAAATGAGATGTAAGTGTTAATATGCAATTCTTATTATCGTAAAGAGTACAGAAGGAAGAAATTAGGTCAAATTTTAGATATATTTTTAAAAAAAAAAAAATAGGATTAGGCTTAGCAGAGTAGACTGTTTTTTCACCTCTAAGTCTTCTTTAATAGGGTGTGTAGAAGTAAAACAAATTTTAAACTCAATTATATTTTATCTTTTTAGTTGTTGCACTTCCTCTCTTTTATTGTAATATTGTCACTCATTATCATAAATACTCTGACAGGAATTATTATTATTATTGTCACCATTTTTTATTGTAAAAATTGTGAGATTTATGTTTCTTCAAGAACAATAATTTAATGATAAAAATTATATTATATACTATGTAATTCTGAAATACAATTTTAACTTTAAGACCGTGTACTAAATCAAAAATATACCTTAAATCAAAAATATACCCTAATCAAAGATATAAAACTTAAATAATTAGTCACTTTTAAGCTTAATGATAAGACAATTGCTTCCTGCATCCTTACGTTTGCTTTTTCACCCATAAAAATATGTGAATAGATATTTATTATCTTGTTAATGAAGACAAAAGAAATTATGATATTTCGGAAAACATTTTTCTGAAAGATAGGGTTGTGAAAGTGTTTTTTTTTAACGGCAAAAAATCAATAAAATAAAAAATGAGCACTTTAGGGGTGCCCAAACTCTTATACATAAAGTAATAAGTGGTAAAGGTCTAATAACTATCTAGACACCTACAACAACAAGGTACAATACCACACTAACCATAGTAATTACAATAACTACTACCAACACAACACCTCAAAGAAGTTTAGGTACCAGATGTTGATCACTAGACCCTTCTAGGTGAGTCAGATGATAACCATCTCAGGAAGACCCAAAGAGGGGTACTACACACCAAAGTATAATCCACCACGTAAGACTCTCCCACTAAATACATCTTTCACTTATCCCCTTTCACCTCAGCTTACTGTACCTGCAAAACACACAAACTCGTACTGTACTAGGTTAGATCCTACAGCTCGCAGCATGCAAACTTCCAACAGAGCCACCTTCTACAACAAACTACACCAGTGACTGAATACAAGACACTGGTGAGAAATGCCAATCCGAGTATGAGAAGGAAGTCCCTGTCACCTTATACTTAAGCCATAACCAACCCTTAAGCTGTGTTGAACAAAATATTTCTTCATAATCCACTACCCCTCCTTTAAAGACCACATTATTTCTGTGCCTCCATATTTTCGACACAATTGCCACCCATATCCCTTTCCATGTCCTATTAGCCCTCTGACTCTGACTCACCAGGTGAAAGCTTTGGAAATGAATGGTTATAGCATTATGCCTCACTGCTACATTCCCAACCCATCTCTCACAGAGATCCCACACTTTTTGTGCCACCTTACAAGTGGTAAATAGATGTTGGGCAGTTTCCACACCTTCTTGACACATTGGACATCTCACACTCGTTAGCTGCATACCCCTTTTGGCTAAATTATCCCTCGTTGGTAATCTATCCAGTAATAATCGCCACGCACAAACTGCTGCTGAAGGTGCTATTTTTAAGTTCCATAATACCTGAAATTCCTCAAACGTTTGCATCAGTTCCTCCTTGTTCAACACTCTATACCCAAACTTAACGGAGTACTATTGTTGATCGTTATCTACCCACTTCAATCTATCATTGCCCTCCATATTCCATTTAACACTAGAAATTGTTTCTATTAACTGTGCTTCTAAATGTTTTTCCCATTCGAACCTCTCTCTATGCCAACCTAGATTTCAGCTTTGGCATCATCCACTCTTAATTTGTCCCGGGTCGACAAGTTCTCCCACCGTACTATTTTTACACTGAGAAATTGTAAACAACTTAGGAAATTTCTCTTTCAGAACTTGACCATCCACCCACCTGTCTTCCCAAATTTTGACACTTCTCCCATCTACTAACAACCATTGAGTTCTACAATCAAACCAATTGCCTTGTGTTTCTCTACCACTTGTCTTACACAAATCCTTCCACCATAATGATTGTTTCCTATGAATCAGAGTCACATTCATATTCTTCCAATTTCCATATCTTGCTTCCAATATGTCCCTCCACAGGCCCACTTCCGACGTCCTATACCTCCAGCTCTACTTGGCTAACAAAGCTTCATTGAAACACCCAATGTCTTTAATGCCCAAGCCTCCGACTTCAACTGGACTGCATACCGTCTTCCATTTTACCCAAGCAATTTTTCTACCTTCACTTCCCCAACCCTACAGAAACTTAGACTGGATTCTTCTAATCTGATTGTACACAGTTGTTGGAGCTTTAAAGAAGGAAAAGTAGAAGAGGGGCAAGGCACTAATAACTGACTTAATAAGACAAATTCGACCCGCTAAGGATAACATTCTTCCCTTCCATCAGTGTGAAATCTCTTACGGAAAATGTTTTCCGTAAGAGATTTTTTTATTATGAAAAATGTTTTCCGTAAAAGGGTTTTGTACTATGGAAAATATTTTTCGTAAGAGGTTTTTGTATTATAGAAAACATTTTCCGTAAGAGAGTTTTGTATTATGAAAAATGTTTTCGGTAAGAGATTTTTGTATTGTGGAAAACGTTTTCTGTAAGAGGGTTTTGTATTATTGAAACCCTCACTTACAAAAAACCTTCTTCATAAGTCACTTTCCCACTTCCATCCCCACTACAAAAATGGTTTCCGTAAACATTTTTCCCACCTCCGTACCACTACGAAAATGGTTTTCTATAAGACGATTTCCCACCCTTGTAGCCTCCTACGGATCTCATTTTCCATAACGAAATTCCTTCCAACCTATTTCAGCAATCCCTCTACACCTCTACAACAGCCATTAAAACATCCAAACATAAATCCACTTACCTCAAAATGATGCTGCTAGACAACCTTCTCTTCCACCACCGATGTCTGTCACCACCACCGCCGCCAAAATATGCAGCTAAAACAATTTCACCTTTTCCATTTCTGACAAGAACAATTGTGATATATTATATAACTAACAAGGTGTACAAAGCAATTGAGGGGTGCAGGAAGCAATTGCCTAATGATAATTACACTATTTACACTAGCACAAATGGTGTGCCCAAATAATGGACCTTGGGATACTGATGTTTCAAGAATACAAACTAGCAATGCCTACATCAACCTCCATTGCCATTTAATAGAAGAAGGGTAAAATGAGCATTTTCAAATATATGGGGTGTAGGAGGAAGCTATGAGGGTGTAAAAAGCAATTCCCTGAATATACTGGGAGTGGCTGTGACAAAAGCCCAAATGTTTGAAAAAAAAGCGAACCGCAGCCCAAACACGACTACAATTCACACAAACTTGCCCTCCGAAAACCTAGTGAGTCCTCTTTCTCTCTGTCTTGGCTCCCTTCTCTCTCCATTGCTCTCCGCACCTTGCAGATCTCGATCTGCAACAATGGCTTCCAGAAAATCCGACAACCCTCACTCCGGCGACGGCGCCAGTCCCGGGTTCGTTCCTCTCACCGTTTTCTCTCATTCTCCTTCACTTTCACGCTTCTATTCTCACTTTCCCTTTCTCTGCAGGAAAATCTTCATCGGAGGTTTAGCCAAAGACACCACCCTAGGTCATAAGAGCCACGCAGTTTCTTTCATTATTTGATTTTCTTTTGTTTGATTTCTTAATTTCCGTCGACTTTTGTTAATTTTCTTCGATTCATTTCGTTAATCTTCTCTGATTCGATTTGCTAATTCCTATCAGAGACGTTTGTGAAGTACTTCGAGAAGTACGGCGAGATAACGGACTCCGTTATCATGAAGGACCGTCAAACGGGTCGACCCAGGGGCTTCGGGTTCATCACCTACGCGGATCCCTCCGTCGTTGACCAAGTTATTCAGGACGACCACATCATCAACGGCAAGCAGGTGGCTTTTTTTTCTTCACTCTTTTCCTGCGTTTTGAGGTAAAAAACCACCGTTTTGATCCCTTTCTGGCGTTTTGCTCCTTCTAGGTCGAGATCAAGAGGACGATTCCCAAGGGTTCGTCGCAGGCTAATGACTTCAAAACAAAGAAGATCTTCGTCGGCGGTATTCCAACATCAGTATCCGAAGGTCCAGTTCTCGTTCACATAATAACAATTATCACTTTGTTTATCCATTATCCATGTTTGTGTTGTTTTAGATAAGAAAAGTGCGGGGAAACCCTAATTTTAATCACAAATTTTCATCATGGAATTTTGCGCTAAAGGTTACCAATGTTACGTTGGGTTTGGATTCAGGTTCAGTTAATGTGAGAGCTGAGTTTGAGCGTGCTTTGGAAAGAGGGATTTGGGTAAAAGTCACTCATACAAACTTAGTCATGTTAGAATAATGGTGGAAATGTCAGTAACATGATAATAGTATGACTTTACTATTTATTATTTGTTCTCATTTTATTTTTTGGAAAAAAAAGAGATCAACCCTAATTTTGACCATACTGAATTCAGCTCGTGACAAAAATCTCAGTGCACTAATGTTTTTGGCAATACTAGAAGTTAAGCACTGAATATAATAAATGTTAGCCATATTAGAATTTAATAGAATCTAAGCACATGGCACTCTGGTATCTGGAAAAACAATGATGTGAATGATTTGATTAGTTTTTGTTTTCAGGGACTGAGTGAGATTTTTACTTTGTTGAGGAGTGATGTGTCTGGTGTAGAATTTAACTTGGATGAACAGGGTGTTTACATCTTTATTGGATCTGTGGAACTTATTGTGTGTTTTGATTCATATTTGGTGTGTGGATTGCAGATGAGTTCAAGAGCTTCTTCTCCAAGTATGGGAAGGTGGTAGAGCATGAGATTATACGGGACCACACCACAAAGCGATCAAGGGGGTTTGGATTTATAGTTTTTGATAGTGAAAAAGTTGTCGATAATATTTTGGCAGACGGGAGCATGATTGATATGGCTGGTACTCAGGTGAGTGTGTTTGGTTCTTTAGGATATTTTCACTTGTTTGGAAATGGATGTGCTAGTTGTGAAGAGGAGGTAGGTGGTCTGTTTCAACGCAAAAGATTTTGTTCTGAAAGGGTTTTGCTTGTAGATAATTTATGTGTGAATGCCTGCTTCTGTTACTAAATTATTGCTATTGCTGGACTTAGAGAGTAAGGTTGCTTCAGGTTTATTATTTGTCCGTGCAACCCAGGCAAAATAAAACTGTGTTTTTAAATAAATCTAGGTTGACTCACTTCTTTGTTGTAGGTTGAGATCAAGAAGGCTGAACCAAAGAAATCCTCAAACCCAGCTTCTCTTGCTCCGTTTGCTAGTGACTCTAGGGCACGTTCTTACAATGATGGATTCAGTGGATTTGGTGATTCTTATGGAAGTTTTGGCGGTAGCGGGTATGGTCCTGGTTCTTATAGGTCACTTGGTGGAGGGTTTGGTGGTAGGCTTGGCGATTATGGTGGGTACGGGGCTGGAGATGACTTTGGTGGTAGTTTTGGGGGTTATGGTGGCGGTGGTGCTGGTGGCTATGCTGGCTTTCGAGGAGAATCATCGTTTGGCTACTCTAGTCGCTATGGTTCGTACATGGGTGGCCTTGGTGCTAGTTATGGCAGCAGTGGGTTAGGTGCGTATGGACGAGGTGCTGGGGGCTATGGGAGCTATGGTGGTCCAGGCACTGGTGTGGGTTATGAATCAGGCCCAGGTGCTGGTTATGGTGGAGCTGGAGGTGGAGTGTATCCCAGTAGGGGAAGCTATGGTGGCAGTAGTCGTTACCATCCTTACACGAGATAGTTTGATTACTAAGATTTGCAGTAGAATTTGCATGCAGGTTTAAGCATTTTCTAGACACAAGGCACTTACTGCAGGTGACCACTTTCTAGAAGTCAGAAGAGCCACTAGCATGTCTGTTTTATTTAATGCTTAGACAACAGAAGGTAGAAACAACATCAGTCTAGAGCTTCCTGAGCATCATCAATCTAGAGATTCCCATCAGTTATCAGCCTATATGATTTTAGATAGGCACATTGTGCTTTTGTGATATTCAGATGTTTGCAAGCTAGTCTGTCACAATTCCGGATATGATATTTAGTTAGAATCGTGGTGGAGTTGTGTGATTGTGTATTATTGTAGGTCATACTTAACTAGAAATTTGTTTGAAAGAGTACTTGTTCTCCATCTTTCCTTAAGTTATGTTTGGCTAGCCTATGTTAAAGATGTTGACTCAACCTTTTCAGGTTAAACTAGTTGCTGCAGTTGCTGTGATTTAGTTACATGCCTAGTTAGATCATATCCATGAGATAGATCTTAATTAGTGTCGACAGGGTTCTCATGTCACTATTCTTAAGGGCTCTTTTGACAGCATTCCATGTTAGCATCCGTGAATTGGATCATAGAGAGGCAGATTTCTGATCTGAACTCTTTTTGCTCTAAGACCCTTAAGTTTTTAGCGTTTAGCATCGAATGGTAGACATTTTCTCCATGTGCAGAAGGGAGTTAAATTCTGAAACTGCATGACGTTGCCCATTAGACATTTTATATCCTGTGATTCTACTGCTACCGCGCTTAAATATGAGCAAATTTAACTAGTTTCAAACTTCTCAAGAATAGTAGTTAAGGTCATTTAATATTGTCGTTTTCATATAATAAATAAGTATTTTTTTCTTCTAAATTATCCTAAATTATATATATTGATGGTGGTGCTTAGGGGGGTTAAAGATAAGGGTTGAGGTAGTTGAAATTTGTTTATTTATATTAACTCCACAAAATATGACCCATGCTTAATCTCCACATTTGTTTGTCATGGACAGTGTCTAGGGTATGTTTGATGAAAAAGTATTTGTGGGTGCTCACCGCTAAGCATCTATATTTTGAAGTCATACACAGCTTGTTTGTTTGGATTTATTATTACCTTGTTTATGGATGATGGTACTAACTACTATTCCAGATTTGGTGTTTTTCATAGCCCTCTAACATTCACACACCCTTTTTCATCCTGGAATACGGTCAGCACGAACAATGACTCATAATGGCTCATGATTTGTTTAAATTCCTCTTATATTCAGAGATCACTGATACTAATTTTTGTTCATTCTTCTTAAAAAGTGTTGTGGAGTTAGAGGCCACTACTAGAGCTTGGTATCACCATTCCTGGTTTATTCATTAGGAGCTCATTTTCCCCCTTTTAAATGAATGTCTTGTAATTAAATTGCGTGTATATGACAATTGAGAAACAGTTTGTGCTGTTCTTGTTATATCTTACTATGTCTTATTTTTTACATTTTAAAGTATAGATTTTAATAAATTGGTATGCCGTATAACAAGTTTTATTTCGAATTAGATATTGGTTTAGATATTTGAGTAGAATAATTAATGACTAAAATATTTTACGTAATGGAAGTATATATCTTAGTTGTGAAAAATGAAGGTGGGGGAGGGATCAAGGTCCTCCATGGACGCATATAAATATGAATAGTTATGAAAAATTATTTTTAATTGGTATTAATATATTTTAAATACTATTCCTTTGAAATTAAAAGCAAAAATGTTGATAATTGGAATGCTTGAAATGCTACCCCTTACAATGCAGACAGAAGTACTTAAATCCTATTAATCTAGGTACATCTCTGAGATGATGGGTAAGAATTTACAAGGAATTTAGTTTATTAAAAACATGAAGTTAAAAGGGTTAATTTTTGTAAGTTTTAGTTATTTTTTTGGAAAATAGTAGCATTTTGAAAAATTAATTTTCGGGATATTATTTATACCTTCTAGACATTTTCATGAAAATGACGAGGATTTAATATTTTAAAACTGAACTAGAAGTTTTCTATGATGAAGTAATACATTTACACTTCTCAATTTGAATTGTTTTTATTTTTAAAATTAATATTTTACACTTCTAATCTTATGTGTACATAAATTTTCAATACTATTAATTATAAAATATTTAATTTAGTTGCGCAGATTAATTAAATCAGCAATTTAAAATAATTAAATGCATAATTTAAATTTTAATAATTTGGTTTATAAATCATGTTAATAATAATAATAATAATAATTTTTATACTATATTTTAATTATTAAAAACAAATTTCTGTTAAAACAATAAAAATACAAAAATATAATACTGTTTTAAAGTAAAGTATTCTCTATTAACAAATTAATAATAATAACAATAGGTTAAAAACTTAATTATTAATAATAAATTAATTATTATTATTTTACTTTAGATGTAAAAAAAAGTTCAGTTTATTAACAAAAATTTCAGTTTAAATTATTTATTTTGAGTTTCTTAAAATTTATTATTTTACATTTTTTTTCTAAAATGTGATTTTTAAAAGAAAGAAAATGACAAGAGTTAAATTCGAGCCCTGGAACCAGTTCAAAACAGATGCATTTGGATAATAATTGGAACAAATTATTCTGGAAGAAAATTCAAAGAATTTATATAATTTTGTACATTTGAATCCTTTACACAACAATTACAAAACTAACTCTCATTGTGTTTTGGTTTTGTGTTTTGAGCATAGTTATGTTGGTGGGATTTTTTACTATTGGTTAAAATTTCTTATATTTTGTCACTCAATCCATGTCAGTGCACTAAATATAGCTAAACCAAACTTTCTTTAAAATTATAAATAAAAGTAATTTAAAAATAGATATTGAAATTAATTGTATATTATGAACCTATGACAAAATCTTTCATAATTAAAATGAGTCACTCTCACTAGAAATAATCATTCCAATTTAACAATTAGTAAGCCATATTTTTTTTCTTAAATAAAATTTTCGAGTAACACCTATGAAATACATAATATAATTTAAATTTAATATATTAAAGTAAATAACGATAAATTTGTAATTATATTGAGTCACTCAAACAAACGGTCCATTTTATCTCTTAAAGTTGTAATATTATAATAATTAAAATAATAATAATAATAATAATAATAATAATATTATGTTTATGTATTTTGTTTTCATAGTTTACGGTTTTGTTTGAATTGAGAGATTGAATTTGAGTTTATTTAAGATAAAAGTGTATGCAAAGTTGGTTGCTTGAATTAAAGAAAAAATAGTGAGATTTAAGTGAAAAGTTTATAAAAGTTTGTGAATGATATGATACATGTTATTGATAAAATAATTTTGTAGTAGATAAAATTATAATTAAAATTAATTTGTTGAGTGTGATTAATGAATTATTATTTTTAATTTTTAAAATTATAAAATTATCAATTATTTAAAAACAAAAATTAATTAATAATAATAAACTATTATTATTTTAAAAATTTATTTTGATTATTATATTATTATATTTATTTTTATTATTATATTTTTATTATTTTTTAAGTTTTTTATTATTATACTATTTATTTTTATAATTATATTATTTTATAAATTTATTATTATTATTTTATTATATTTATTATTATTTTAATAATAATAATTATAATATATTATATAAATAATTAATTTATTTTATTATAAAATAAATATAAATATTAATAAATTAAATATATAAAAGATACAACAAAACCTCGTTCATCCCTCAAATCATCGTTGTTTTGAGAAGAAATACCCTCAAATCTTTGATGTTTTAAGAAGAAATATTTTTCATACATTTTCTTCTCTATTTATATATTTTTTTTTCTAAAAAACGAATTTTCATTTCAAATATGTGATAAATAAACCGTTGATGCAAATCGGTCCGCAAAAGCAAGAACCTAAGGAATAAGATTATTTAAAATAACAAATCACAACAAAAAAATATAAATTTTAAATGGTTTTAGAAGAAGAGTACCAACTACCACAAGTTTATAACTCTTTCACTTTAAAATGTTTTTGAGTGATTCTAAACTCTATTTTAAAGATTTTCTTGCCTAGATTATAACAAAACCAATTTGAATCCTTTCGTTGAGTAAAATGTAAGTTACAAGTAAGGTTTTTTTTTTTTTTTTTTTTTTTTTTTTTTTTTTTTTTTTTTTTTTTTTTTTTTTTTTTTTTTTATTAACTCGTATTTGTCCAAGATTTAGGTAGGTTGATTTTTGGGTTTGTGTTTCTAATTCTTCAAAATTTTGAAAACGAATCAAGAAACGTTTACAAAACTTTTGGCAGAGTATCCCTTAATTTGAGGCAAATTGTAAAATATAATTTTAAAAAATAGCAATTAGATTAATAAAAAAAATTCAAATAACTAATAGACCTATAAAATCAATATGGAGATTATATATATACGCAAAACAAGTTTAATTATATTTTTAATTCATAACATTTGTGATAATTATGATTTTGGTTCTCGAAATCTGAGAGAACTTTGCTCTTTTAAGTAAAAAAAAAACTAAATAAATTACAAAAACACGAGAAGAGAAGGTTTTTATTGTGATTTAAAGAAATTTTAAAGTTTTGTAATAAAGAAAAACTATCATTGGCAACACTTTGAGCTAAGATTAGAAAATATTGGAATGTGTGAGGATGATTAGAATCACATTAAATATTACTTTGAATTCGTTTTAACAAATATGAGTGTTAGTTTAAATAATTAAATTAGAAATGGGTAAAATAAGGAATATAATTTTTGATATTGCTTTGTCTCAATTTAAAATACACTTAATTTTTCATTAATTACTTAAATTTTATTTTTTATTTTAGACAGAAAGTATGTTTTGAGGTCATACTTTACTCACAATATAAGTATTATTTATTTAATTTCTCTAAAATGATCGTACAAGTATTTTTTTAAGAACTTTTTCAATCTTTTATACAATACGATATTTTTTATATCCAAGTTTAGATACTATATTTTTTTTTTTCTTTTGAGACAAAATCTAAACTTATTGATAGATAAATATTCATATAGTGATGTATGAATTTTTGAAAAGAGATGAGCTGTAGTGATCTCCCTCTTGGATCTCTTGAATTTTATAAGTGAAAAGAAAGTTGGATATAAGTTTATTATCCTAGGTCTTGACAGAAAACTTCCTTTTTCATCTCATCCTTGTTGTTAAACAGAGATAAGGTGAACAAAAAAAGGAAAGAAAGGGATTTAGTTTCTCTTGCATTTAAATTCTAAAGAGTTGTAGGTTTTTTATTTTTTGTTTCTATCAATTAAGGTCATCTGTTCTTCACCCCATGTGGATGGTCTACAAGGTCATAACTCTTTCTATTCAAGTGTGTCTATTTTCCATTCTTCTTTACCATGATCAGTATTTGTGAAAAGACTTTAATGAGAAAAAAAGAAAGACATTAAGAGACCCTATTGGCACAACATTAGATACTTTATTATTATCATTTTTCAAACCTTCTCTCCTACTTTAAAGTCAAGATAGAGAGATAGATAAATAGATACATCTCATTGCACTTATGGACACATCTTGGACATGATGAATTGAAATGGTATTTGTAAGTACATAATTATCACAAATAAATTCACTATTTCTTTCTTTTTTCAATCACCTCAAAGGACCAAGCTACCTCAAAGGACCAAGCTACTTCTTTTATTATTTTTTTTTCTTTATAATTTCTTATCTCTAATAGACCTATATAGGATTCACATAGGTGTTTTTACAAAGATAGTTTTAAGGATTTGCTTAAATTGATTTAAGATGAAATTTCAAAGGATGAATGCAAGTTTAGCTTACAAAGTATAATATGATCAAGATATATAAATGATCTCCTGAAATTATTTATATAAATTGTATTTATTACTTGAGAGTCAAATTTTTGGAGTAACTCAATAGTAATTTGACTTGATTGAATCAAATTGTATTGGTTAAGATTTTGAAGTTCTAGTTGATTTATGATGATTGAGAGTTTGATTAAGATATTATAAGATCTAATATTTAAAATCTTATAGACACAAAATAATAAAACATTAATATCAATAACTAAATGATTGTGCAAATGATTTAATTATGTAAATTGTTACTTTTAAACTATTTGGAACAATTAGGATTTTAAAGTTTGAATTAATCATTGGGATATATATATATATATATATATATATATATATATATATATATATATATATATATAAAAGATTTATTATATTGAAAAATGTTAAAAGATGGTAACTAAAAGTTTAATGTGTCTCATTGGTGTGACTACACCCACAGACCCACAGAGGTGTGGGAGACAAATTGATGTAAAGATTGCATTAAAATTTGTCCATGAAAATGTTAAAAAAGTCAGCTTATTTTGTTAAAAAATACTTTTTCTAAAATAAATACAAATAAATCAATTTAATACAATCAACAATGGATCTTAATCTTAACCCTTAAACCTGATTTATCACTTATGAATATTTTTTCTTTGAGAACAGAGTTAGAGTTAAGTGTTGTCGATGATTAAGAAAGGTGTAATTACTCTATGTCATTTGTTCAAGGATGTATAGGGAAAAGAGAAGTTTGTCGTGTTAATCTACTATCGACGAACTTTAATAATTTTACATAAAATTAAATATATTAAAATTATGATTAACTTCAATGTATTATTTTGGTCTTCTAAGTTATTAATCAAGATCGACTGTTGAATAAAATAAGATAAATAATAATATAGATGTCAAATATAAATAAAGAAAGAAAAGATTAAAAATTATATAAAATAAAGTATTTTTAATTTTAGAATAATTGTTTTTATAGTTATATACTTAATAATTTTTAATTGATTAACTATCATATAAATTTTACAATGACAATACAACATGTTTAACTCCAAGTATTAAATATTTTATTTTATTATTTGTTTGCTTCTAATAGATTAATTATTATTATTTTTTTATGTAAAAAATGATTTAATTCAATAAATTGAAAAAAAAATGAAAAGAAATATATCCACCAATTTCATACTAATTTGGGGATTTTTCGTATAATTAAAGAAAAGAGTACACTCAAATAGACAATAGAAATTCAATAATTCTACCCGATTTTCTTCTCTAATTAATTATACTGAGTTCTCTTCTTAAACAAGCAAGAGTCACTGTCACTGAAATCGTGAATTTTCCTCAAACCTTATCACAAAAAAGTATTTTCCTTTAATTTTTTACTTAAACTTTTTTAAAATTAAAAGCAGATGACATTTTCTACGATAAGAAACCAAATGCGAAAATACGTAGGAATTTTTAAAGAGAAAATACGTGTAATTACTAGCTCTATTATGAATTGCCTAAATAACTCAAAATTAATTTTTAAAATAAACAAAGTTTTTCTTAAATGCATGTTTAAATTCTACGTAGGAATTTACTTTGAGTTAAACTCAATTAAAGTCGAAAAAAAAAATTTATTGTAACTTTTAAGTTAAGTAAAGTTTTTATTACTTGTCCAATTAAAACTAAAAATTGGTTTCAATGTTACAAGTAGAATTAAAAGGCACCTTGAGTTTTGCAGAATGCAACTAACTAATTCTTCCAAAATCATGAATTTTGATTCCAAATTTGAACTAATACATTATACGTTATTGGTTTTGTATGGTGGAGTACTTCATTTCTCTGAATTTTGTGTGATTGAATAGTTGACTTTCTGGAATTTTGAATGCTTGAATAGTTCATTTATCTCAAGTTTTGTATATTTGAAAGTTGACTTTCTTAGATTTGAATGGTTGAAATTTCATTTGTCTGAAGTTTTGTATGATTGAAAATTTGACTTTTTGGGATTTGAATGGTTGAATAGTTCATTTTTCTGTATGATTGACTAGTTTATTTTCTTAGAGCTTTTCTTTTCTTGCAGGTTTTGATGAAAGTTCTTTTGTTTCCCACCTCAAGTTCATGCTTTGAATGTCCAGGTCAATAACATTCATACATGTAATGATTATTAATTGAAATCAACCCCTTTTGTTTGTAGTTGAAACTCATTGCATAATCACATTCAATTGCTTCTTGGTCTATTGAGATTCTTGCATTTCATTTTGATTACATTATCCAACTGATTGTGTATTTTGTTGTCTAATTGTGATATCATTCAACAAAAGCATTTGAATCAGGAAATCAAGATTGTGTTGTTCTCCATTTCTCCATCTGAATAAACTTTCAGGAAGATCTTGTTAAACACAAGAAAATGGTTGATCAAAAAAGTAGTTCCTCTTGGTTAAAATGCCTGAACAATATGAGTGGCATGGTTGTGAGGAACGACCATGGAGGTGTGGCTGTAGAAGTTGGTGGTGAGGAAGGTTATGCAGTGCGCAATGCTAGAAAAAAGGAGTTGGTTGAAGTTCCTTGGAAAGCAGCCCCAACCATGGCTCATCTGTTTGAGCAATCCAGTGAAAAACACAACCACAATCCATTTCTTGGAACAAGAAAATTACTGCAAAAGGAGTTTGTTTCATCCAGTGATGGCAGAAGGTTTGAGAAGGTTCACTTGGGAGACTATGAATGGAAAACCTACGGAGAGGTGTTTGCTTGTGTGAGCAATTTTGCTTCTGGAATTTTGAAGTTAGGGCACAGTGTAGATAGCCGTGTTGCCATTTTCTCTGACACAAGGGCTGAGTGGCTCATTGCCCTTCAGGTTAATTCCCTTCATTTCATTCAATCTTCCATTTTCTTTTGGTTTAACTGTTGTGCATGCACACATTGTAATGGAAATCTTGCTGAACTTCAGGGTTGCTTCAGGCAGAATGTAACAGTTGTTACTATTTATGCTACACTTGGTGAAGATGCCTTGGTCCATTCGCTAAACGAGGTAAGAAGTTATTTTAGTCTAAAAATTACAAATTTTTTTAAGCAAAGATTAGTAGTACCAAAGGTATATCAGTATTAAGCCAAGAGATTCTAACAAAGTTGACATCTTAAAGTTCACCAATCATATGTTGTGTGCCAAAAAAATTGAAAGAAAGAAAATAATACATTGATCACAAGGACCAAACCAAAACTCATGATAAAAGTCAAAACAAACCCAAATTCAGACTAACAGTCCTAAGCTAAACTTAAAACAAGTTTTGATTTTCTATTGAAATATCTTGTGAGATCTTCAACACCCTCCTCGTGCCGAGAGCTTTATAAACAATCTTAGAAAAGTCTGTAAAGTGAGGTTTGCACTCACTTATAAATCATTGAAAGACATTATCTCTAATAGATCTGGGATCTCCAACCATTCTAATTCATGATTATATTTTCTGTAGTTTTAATCTCCTTATTTTAGAAAACATTTTGATTTTGTTCTAATCCTTAATTTTGCAAACATTTTATTTGTTTTATTATGGTCTAATTGAACTCTAGATCTAACATCTTCATAGTACGTATTGTTAAAAATAATTAAATTAATTGAAATGTTATAAAGAAAATTAGACTTGTACAAAATTGAGGATTTGACCAAAATATGGAGACTAAAATCACTCAAAAAAAATAGAGGAATCAACATATCGTAGATCGGAAATTAAATGACAGTAATTATTAGTACTATAGCCTGTATAATAAGCATCTTAGAGATAGTGTATAATGAGATGAAAATAGTTGGATTTAATGAGGAGGCAAATCCAAAATGGTGAATGATTATAGAAACTGAAAGTGGTAGACATTTTCTCACTTTATGCTTTGGGATGTGAACAGACTGAAGTGTCTACTCTGATATGCGAGTCCAAGTTATTGAAGAAGTTGGACGCAATAAGATCAAGACTAGTCTCTATCCAAAATGTAATTTACTTTGAAGATGATAGCAGTGATGAAGATGCTTTCTCAGGAAGTTTGAGCAACTGGACAATTGCATCTTTTAGTGAAGTTCAGAAACTTGGTAAAGAAAATCCTGTTGAACCAAACTTGCCTTCCAAGAATGCTATTGCGGTTATCATGTACACAAGTGGCAGTACAGGTCTGCCAAAGGTTTGTTTCTTCTTCAAGTGTTGTAACAGGTGTCCCTTTCTGTTACAGACTCTTATTCGTATTCTTGATTGATGTATGTTTGCAAAGTGCCTTGTTCAGATTCATACTCGTAAACAGTCCCAACAAATGTAGTTCAGAAACATGAGCACTTTTGTCTTGGTATATGACTTTATTGTCAACAATGATTTTAGGTGATAAAATATCCACAACATTTTGACAGGGTGTTATGATTACTCATGGGAACATGGTAGCCACAACAACAGCTGTTATGACCGTGATTCCAAATTTAGGTAGCAGGGATGTGTACATGGCATATTTGCCCCTTGCTCATGTTCTTGAAATGGCAGCAGAGGTAATTTCCTCTTAGCGTTCTTCTAAGTGTAAAAGTAGTTGATGATATTATCTCTTAAGACTCTAACTTACTGTGATTGTCCAGTTTGTTATGCTAACTGCAGGTTGTGCCATAGGTTACAGCTCTATTCTGACTTTGACTGACTCATCCAGTAAAATCAAGCAAGGAACCAGGGGAGATGCCAATGTGTTAAAGCCCACCCTTTTGGCAGCTGTACCTGCTATTATTGATCGTATTCGAGATGGAGTTGTAAAGAAGGTGTGAATCAAACTATTAAACTAACATTTTATATCTATAGTAAATTGGAAAGAAAATGGTATGCTTGCTAGCTAACTCTAAAAATGGTATAGTACTTCACCAATTCGTTAACTACTTAACTCAATCTTACCTCGTGGATGTTTTATGGTAAGATAGCGTGGCTACTCTTGTTTAGCCTTATTCATCAGCAAAGAAGAAGAGCACATACATTTATCGTAGGCTGAGTATTGATTTTGGTATCCGACCATTTGAATAGATGGTTTAGCAACACCAAATGAAATTTGACAACAAACACATGAGAGAGAGCGGCTAGATTAACGATTAGGTTTGACAATATCTCATTTCATTATAGTTTTGATATAACTTTAGGACCACCGTGGTTGTTTTTGTAAGAGATCTGAACAAGGTAGAGGGAATGACACAACTTTTTCCCACTTGATAAGGCCTGCTACATGGATCATATGATGCCATTGACTCTATAGGAGTCGATACATTATTTTATAGTGAACTCTTTTCTAATGGTTTCTCCTAAACATTGACTCTTTTGGTTCAATAATGTTTAGGATGAAAGAGTTCTTTCTTGAAAGAATTAAAGGGAGACAATTTAGTTAGAGGGGGATTAGTTGGATGGATAGTTTTTTCTTTACAGACTGTAAAAACTAGCATTTTTTCTGTCACTATCCCTTGCTGTTGAATTCTTTGTTCTCTTCCTAACACTTTTCTATACTTAGGTTGAGGATAAAGGGGGGCTTGTGAAGAATCTTTTTCATTTTGCATACCAGCGTCGACTGACTGCTGTAAAAGGAAGCTGGCTTGGAGCTTGGGGTTTGGAGAAGTTGTTGTGGGAAACCATTGTCTTTAAGAAAATTCGTGCTGCACTTGGAGGACAACTCCGTTACATGCTTTGTGGGGGAGCCCCTCTATCTACAGATTCACAACACTTCATCAATATCTGCATGGGGTAATGATTCTTGTCCTATCTTTATACTGCATATTATTAGAACTAACTTTTCATGGATCTAGGTGGTGGAAGAAGTTATCTGCTTTGCATAGTTTGATTTTAATGTGATTTTCAATCTGATAGTAAGTGTAAGATGCAACAACAATAGCAAAAGCCTGATCTAACTGATAAGATAGGCTATATAGATTGCAGGGCACTATTGAGCTTGGTTCAAGACTCAACTCTTAGGAATATTATTTATCTAAGAATAGATATAAGTTCTCTGATGTAATGTAACAGATTCAGAAACAGTTAATAAAATCATAGTTTTCTCAGAATTTTTCTTCTCCTATTCTCTATTGAATTCTAACAATATTCTGTCTTTATATATTTTCTTGTCAACAGGGCTACTATTGGGCAAGCATATGGCCTGACTGAAACATTTGCAGGGGCAACATTCTCAGAATGGTACGACCACAAGGTGGGGCGTGTTGGTCCACCTCTTCCTTGTTCCTACATTAAGGTATGCCCGATATTCTAATGAAAAAGGAGGGGTTCTTATAAACCTACATAATCACAAAAATTGCATTGATTTATGTAACAGTCATTCATTTTTACAATCTCATGTTTGTGCATAATTAAACTTAGTGCACAATGTAAGTTGCAGTTAGTACGATTTATAAACCTTAAACGGGAGGAGCTTGACCTCTTTAATGTGGTTGTATAGCTTGTTTCTTGGGAAGAGGGAGGTTATCTGACATCAGACAAACCAATGCCGCGTGGAGAGATTGTAGTTGGGGGATTCAGTGTGACTGCTGGTTATTTTAAGAATCAAGAAAAAACTGATGAAGTGTTCAAGGTAGTTTTCAAACATTCAGTTACATGCCTATTAATCTTTCCTTTTTAATTTTCATTCAAATGCTCCAAAATCTACCTTTGCTGATGTATGCCACATGGATAATTTTTTTTAACTTAGTACAGGTTGATGAGCATGGTGTGCGTTGGTTTTATACTGGCGATATTGGACAATTCCATCCTGATGGGTGTCTTGAGATCATAGATAGGAAGAAGGATATTGTCAAACTTCAGCATGGAGAATATGTCTCTCTTGGAAAGGTTACTCAAATTATTCCATGTCCTTCAAAAAATTCTTAGTCAAATTTTGAACTTGTACATTAATTGTTCTTTCATTTTTTTCTTAATTATAGGTTGAGGCAGCACTATCATCATGTGATTATGTAGATAATATAATGGTTTATGCAGACTCCTTTTACAATTACTGTGTGGCTCTAGTTGTTGCTTCTTATCAGTCTCTGGAGAGGTGGGCTCAACAAGCTGGTATTGAGTACAAAGATTTTCCTGATCTGTGTAACAAACATGAAACTGTCACCGAGGTCCTACAATCTATTTCTAAGGTTAGCTAATTTATGCACGCTTCCTTGCTTGCTAGCACGTAACCTAGATATAACTGCTAGATTGCCAATTACCAGAATGAAAATTGGAGATTTTATCATATTATCAGCTGGTTGTAGTGTTAAGATAATAAACCATTCATGAGCCTCCACCTAAAAACAAAAGATATTCGTAAAGTTGATCTTTGACATGGTATGAAATCCTCAATTAATTGGTCTGGAGGTTGATCCTCGTTGCCCATAATATCTATATTGCCTCACATTTATGTTAGTGAATTCCCCTTGGGATTTCTATTCTTTCAGTTTACCTATTGTTAAAATTTGATAATATTTCTTCATTCTAATGAAACTTTCTTATGTCGGGCTTTTTATCTGATGGCTTTTTCCTCATCAGGCAATACATCTACTGCTTCATCATTTGTTGCTCATTTAATGAAAATAGGTTGCATCTGACAACGTTTGAAAAGGCAGTTTACTCTTTTGTCTCTCTTTTTCTTTCACCAATAAGCTACCAGTTGAGAGAAAACTATGTGACCAATGTGTAATGAAAAAAATCTTAGCCTGTCTTGCTAAGGTTTGAGTAAAAAACTCCTCTTTAAAATAGAACAAGGATTTCTCCAAGATAACAATGGCTGAGGTAGTGAATGCTGTGCAAAACATTGAACAAACAATCTCTTAGAATAGAGGAAAGTATGGAAGGTGCTCTAGTAGCATAGACCAAAGGCAATCCTAACAATGGAGAAAACTTTTGGTGATAAGAAAGACAAGAAGCTTAAAGACCAGAACAACAAGCTTAAAAGTTGGAAAAGGTTTCATCTTGCTCATACTGCAAAAAAAAAAAAAAAAAAAAATCATACTGGAAACTTTTGTTCATTCAAACTAGAACCAAGGTGCAAAGTCTGGAACCAACTTGGCACATGGAGAGAGCCTGTAAAAATAAACAAAAACCAACAAGGACAAACAACTCAAGTAGTCCAACATCACTAATGATGGAGGACAACTCTTTGTTGCAAGCTCCTACTCATCAAGTAAGAGTAGAGAAGCTTGGCTGATAAACAATGGATGCACTCACTCATAATGCTAGCATTTTCAAATAGCTAAACTAGACATTCATGTCCAAAGTCACTGTTGGCAATGAAGAACATGTGATTATCAAAGGCAAAGGAGTAGTACGTTTTGCACCTGAACTGAGCCTAGTCTGTTGAGTGTGGAACAAAGAAAAGTTATTCTTTAGTTTTCGAAAAAAGAAGTGCACAATAGTTGATCCATATGGTAGTGAGACGATTACCATTCAGATAAAAGATAAAAATTTCCTATGGAATGGAAGAAAAAAGAGCAAGCCTTAGAAAGCAAGATTGACGACTCTCATCTATGGCACAAGAGACTTGACCACTCAAATTATTCCACTTTAAAATAGATTATCTTAGGTAAAATCATTGAAAATACGCTTCAAATTATTGAAAATATGGATTTATGTGACGTATGTCAATATGGAAAATAGAACATGTTGCCTTTTCCGTTATAGCATTGTGGAGAGCAAAAGAAAATCGACAACTTATACACACAAACTTTGGTGGAACCATGAGCACAATCTCTTTGAATGACAGTAGATACTTCCTACTATTCACTGATGATTTTACAAGGATCTATTTTTTGAAGCAAAAATCTAAAGTCTTCACAGTATTTCAAAAGTTTGAAGTACTGTAACATGAAGAATTTATTGTCCGACAAGAAAATTGAATACACCCCCAACAGAGTTTGAGAACAAGATGGAATTCAACACAAATGTACCATTCCCTACTCTCCTTAACAAAATGAAGCTAAAAGAAAGAAAAAAGCAAACATGAAGATGATCAGTTGCTTGTTGTTTGAAAAGAGCCTCACAAAGAAGTTTTGAGCTGAAGTAGTAAACATGTGAGGAATTGGTTCTGTACAAAGTCTTGTTCAAAGGTTCCCAGACCGTCTGATGCAGTAGAGTGTCTACTGATTTTAAAGCGTCTAGTCGTACAAGAACGTCTGTCTTGATTAACACTTCTGTCATCTTTTTAGGGTGTCTGTCTCTAGAGTACTAGAAGGCATCAGAGTGTCTGTTGCAACAATTATAACTTCTTTGCATTGGTTGAAGTTTTGTACTCCCATGTGAAGAGATGTGTACATGACTTCTCCAACCATTTGGCACATGTTAAGGAAGTTAGTTGGATGGTTTTATATGTATAAATAGGATCTTGTAGTGAACAGTTGATTTAATCGAGAGTCAAGAGTTCATTGTGAGATAGATAATCGAGAGTCAAGTGTTCATTGTGAGATAGACTACGTGTTGTAATCTCAATGTTTTCTTAGTGAATTTATATCCGTGGATGTAGGTTGGAATCATTTCAATCAAGCCACGTTAGTTCTCTGTATTTCCTTGTTTACTCTTCTTGCTTACCTTCTATCTATTATTGCGTTTCTTTCATTATTATCTAGTGTTTTTGTTTGGTAGATGGTCTATTGAATTGTGATCTATTTGATTACAAACTGGTGTGGTGAGTGTGAAGCGAAGGAAACTGAATCATCATGACTTCCGCGAAGTATGAGGTTGAGAAATTTGTTGGCTTAAATGATTTTGGGTTGTGGTGGTTGAAGATGCGTGCTTTTTAGGTTCAAAGAGGCCTTCTTAAAGCTTTGGAAGGTCAATCCAAGCATGCTAGAAGCAAGACTGAGAAGGATAGGACTGCGATGTTAGAGAAGCTTTGGAAGCATTGTTTTGACTTGACATTATTTCCAATTGAAGTGAAGCTTGACTGATGAACTCTGTAGAAATTATATTTCGATCTTCCAAAAGTTTTATTTATGATGTAGCAATAACTAGGTAATTATAAGTTAATAAGCATTGTGTGTTACATGATTAATCGTTGGTTGGCTACACCTTTATTCATGTCAGGTTGCAAAAGCTACAAAGCTGGTGAAATCTGAAATTCCTGCAAAGATCAAGTTGCTTCCAGATCCATGGACACCTGAATCTGGATTAGTCACTAATGCTCTCAAGATAAAGAGAGAACAGCTGAAAGCCAAATTCAAAGATGATCTTCAGAAGTTGTATGCATGAAGTCTTTAAATTTTTTGTCATCGTATTGTACAGTGTGTGTATGTAATTTGTTTTTTTTTTTCAAAACTGAAAATAGTGTGTGTGTGTATATTGTGTGTTTATTGCTTGTAATTGTAATATGTATTTCATATGGCATAGCCGAAGACATGCGTGATAAAGTCATCCAAAGTGCAGCTATGGAAAGTAATTATGACAAATTTCACTTGATAAATAAGTCATGTTACTGATACCTAATGTCTTGCTTCTATGAAATATTTCTTAATGTGTCCATTAACCTTAGATTGTGTTAGATAATTTTGTTTTCTACCAAGTAGTTATGATATACTAGTTTCGATTTCCATAACAGATAAGTTGAGCTATGTCTCGAACTTCTTTATTATTTTAATAATCTAAACACAGTTTAATTTTACCAATTAACTTGACAATTTTTTTTATCATAACTTTGCATATATGCCAAAAAATAATGACTAGAAAAACATTCATTCTATGGAAAGAACACCACTGTTTGTAAATTTGGTCTCTAAAATCACAAACTTAAATGAACACCACTGTATGTCAGTGGTGCACTAATTCATAATGTAATAAACTCCTTCAAGAATCAATATTGCATGTCCATGGTATAATATTTTCACACAATTGTCAGCTACAAATGCCTTAGTCTCTTCATTTTTTATGGATTTGATTCCTCACAATTAATTCAATAATCACATGCTGAAATACATTACCACATTGGAACTATTTCTGACTTTTCCCGAGATGAATTTCTTAAACCGTGAATCAGATTCATCAAGCAGTTCAAGCTCAAAACCAGCATCCTCAGTTGCCCGACTCAATTTCCTGTCCTCATACAGAGTTTCTATTGATTAAAGTTCCAGCATTTATCCATAGGCAATATCTAGCTCAAGTCAGAGCAACACCAATAAAGAAATAAGAATTAGAAACCGAAATGTGCTTCTTAACTTTTTTTGCTGGATTTCACGACATGAGCCTTATGTGGAAATATAGTTACTTGAATAATGAGAATGAGAAAAGAAATATATTATTAGTTGCAATCGTGATAATTACATTTTCAACTCCTCTATTTTTAACATTCACATCTCTTTAAAAATAGAAATAAAATATGGTAGATTAAAGAAACTCTTACTATGAATGTCTACAAGACCATTGGTATTGTCGAAAAGGCATTATATGAGAAGAAATTGTTGTATTTATGATACCATTTGTTGTGGTTGTTGGGAGAAGGGGTATAACCGGAAAGATCTCGCAAGAAGGAGAAATGAGCCAAATATATATAAGGGAATGACATCACTTTAACCCAAAACCTTAATGCAGTAGGTTTATGGGTCTTCTTTCTTATATATTGCTTAACTTTCTCACTTTTATTCAATGTGGGACTTAGACTCACTCTTGGATACCCAACAATCTCCCCCTCAAGTGAGAGTCCCCATCATATGAGTCGATCACCATCAATAACTCCTACAAATTAAAATCTTAACGTCTACAAAATAATAAAGAGTGAATATTCTAACAATTAAGAGCAAATATTCTAATTAAAGACATATTCAGAAACGAAAACAAATCAATGTGCAGTTTCAAAAGCAAATTCCCAACAAAAATTCCTTGAAGATTTTCTAGGACGAAAGAAGATTGAATTCAGTAAGCTTTGCTCAAAGGTAAAGATTTGACAACAAATCTGCAACAAATTGTTTTTGCCAAAGATGGGTTTAAAAGACTATGTAATTGAGCATGATAGTTTTGTCATCTACCACCTTTTAGTTGGTATTCCTTTTACTTGCCACACATCCTTTGCTTTAACTTCATCAGAATCATATATGGGGGACGATACATACAAAGTACACTGTGTTGCACTCCCTCAACTGATAACAAGGAAGTACGACAAGTTTCACAAGAACCTAGATGTCCAACTCATCAACCAGGAGGAGAAGAATGTTTGCCCACTAGAGTATAGATATGAACACAATGTATAGGAGATATGATGGTATAGAAATTGTATCAGAGGTTTACCCACAAATGCCTAAATTCACTCACATGGGTGTGAGAGACACGTTGGAAGAGAAAATACACGTCAAAAGCAACCATAATATTTTAAAGAATTATCACACAATTTAAGCACTTGCTTCCTTCATTTTTTTCTTTAATAACCTAAAGTGGGAACTTAATATGATGTAGATGAGATAAATAAAGACTTAAAGAATTATGAGTTTCAATTTTTATATCATCTATAAAAGGTAAACATGTTAGCAAAGGTTTTAAGTAATACAGGATGAATTGTAGTTAGTTCAAGACTTGAAGTACTTGGAAGTGGGTGTGGTGGTATTACTTTATCACATTGGTCGTAACATGCTACTTTATAACAAGCACTTATGTTCAACCAAATGACCTATTTTCACTCAAGTAACAGTTTTGGAGTCTAAACCATTATTTAATTAAGGTTTTCAACATAATAATGTGATGTTATGCTATTGTATTCATTGAGATGATTATTGGAATGATATGCATATATGATACAATTAAGTTGAGGTTACAAACTTAGGATAAAGGATGAGATGTGAACTATTGTTTGAATGTATGTATTAAATCATATAGATTATGATCTAAGGTGGTGAAAACAATGAAGAGTTTATTGTACATATGGAATAGATACATGTGCTTAAATATTGTATACCTTAAACTTACCTTGACTTAAAGTCGATGTTTATAAAATGGGTCAAATGTTAATATCTGGTAGGACTTAATTAACATGAGTCTTTTGGAATACATCAATTGATATTCCTTAATAAATATCCTTTTGATACTTAGATCTGTGTGTTGACCTATTGTTAATGGAATAAATGAGTTTGTTTTGGAATTGATTATAGCGAAAGCATATAACAAATTTTTGACTTGCTTTGAATCTTATAATCTTTATTTCGATAACTTACCCATTGTTGGTATTAGGAATCACCTTGGTTACCCATTGCCCCATAGCACAGGTATTATCATTGAAGAGTTTTGTTTTCGAAGTTAAATGTCATTCTCTATTGTTGTTGAATTTCACTTTGAATTGACTATTCTAGAAAGTTTTTGAATGCACAATCCAAAATTTATTTTTCGAAATTTGTATACATTTTGGATTGTACAATCTAGAAGCCATTTCCAAACCTATAATTTTTTTTGAACAACCAAAAATAAATATATAAATGTGAGGTACTTAAGGGGTACCTCAACCCTTATATAGAACCATTGTAATTATACTTTGCCCTATACCTACAATCTACATAAGTATCCTAATTATGAGTCTCAAGAAAGGTTACCAACGAGTAGTAGAACAAATAAGGTTCTACCTAACATTAAGGCTACATAATTTTTATTATCCCAACTACCTTCTACCGTTCGGACAACAATTCTATGAATTAGACTTGTAATGTATAACATATCGAATAAAGTCCTATCACAATTAACTTTGGAAGGTCCCGTTTGCAATACCTGAAATGTTTCCTCGCAACCACAACATGATCAAGACTAGAAGAGCAAGTAAGAGCATTACAACCTCTTAAGTTAAATATTTCAAATAATGTAAAAGACATAAGATCCAATCAGAATAAGTAAACTGAGCTCTCTTTACTCTATGTTTTAATCAATACTATCTCCTGATCTGGGCAAGTCTAAAGATCTTTACACTATCCACAACCCCATTTCTGTCAGTCACAATAGTCACCCATAATATTTTCCATAATTGGTTACCTTTTTTGGTTAACATTGGTAAATGAAAATGAAGATAATGAGGCAAAACGGACTCATGCCTAGCAGACTGTATTCCAGCTTATCTGTCACAAGCATCCCACACTTCCTGCATCACTACACAATTAATAAAAAGATGTTGCACTGTCTCGTCCACCCTCTTACACAACTGAGAGACATACGACAATTTGTCCAACATAGCTTTCCAAACGCAAATTAGTGCTGAAGGCGCCACTTTTAACGTCCAAAGCTCCTGGAAAACCTCTGACCTCTCCACTATACTTTTCCTATTCAAAATAATGTACCCAGACTTAACAGTATATTGCTGTTCTTCCTCCCTTAACCAGACCCACCCATCCTGGCTATCAATTCTTCTTTGTACCACTAAGGTACTATTAATCATTTGCTCTTCCAACTGCTTCTCCATTCAAAGCTAGCTCTTTTCCATCCTAAACTCCATCCAAATATGTGTAATGAATTCTCTTGCTCCCCTACCGCAATCTCTACCATTGTGCTCTCTTTACATTCAGAAATAGAAAATAATCTAGGGTATGTATCTTTTAAAGATCGATCACCAACCCAAGTATCCTCCCAAAACTTCACTTTTTTCCCATCCCCCAAAATCCACTATTCTTCCACCAAACCAATTATCCTTAGCTCCCTCCCCACATACTTTAGCTAGATCATGCCACCACCAGGACTGTGTGCTATTAATTAAATTAATAGCCAATTCTCTTCAAGATCCATACCGTGGTTCTAATACCTCTCTCCATAAGCCCAATTCTTGCCTGCCAAGCCCCATTTCCACTTAGATAATAAAGCTACATTGAAGCTACCTATATCTATAATCCCTAATCCGCCTTCTTGAACTGGCCTGCACACGTTCTCCCAACTAACCCAGGCTATTTTTTTTGTCTCATATCCCCAACCCCATAGGAATTTTAACTTGTAATTTTCTAATCTTATTGCACACACTAACATGGACTTTAAAGAAAGACAAATAGAATAAAGGTAGTGCAGTGATCACAAATTTAATCAAACACACTCTGCCAGCCATAGAAAGTAATCTTCCCTTCCATCTTGACAACCTAAATTTAACTTCATCAATCACCTGATCCAAAGTGAGACCCTTTTAGGATTCCCCTAATAGTCATCCCTACGTACTTAAAAGGAAGCTACATCTGCCTACAATTCAGACACTTGGCAAACACATGTAGTTCCTGTTGATTAACTCTTATACCCCCACCTTACTTTTATGAAAGTTAACTTTAGTCCTGAAACCAATTCAAAGCTCCTCAAAATAACTTTAATGGTCAAGATATCTCCATAAGTTGGTTGAAAAAATAGAAGTTTATCATCCGCAAACTGAAATAAGTCAATGTTCACTCCCTTCCTGCCCATCTTTACACCTTTCAGTAGATTCTTACTTCTAGCTTCCCTAACTAAACCCGTGAGTCTCCACAACAATAAGGAACAAAAACGGTGCTAGTAGGTCACCGTGCTCAAGACCCCTCTTAGATTTAAATTCTTCCATTGAACTCCCATTAACCAATACAAAAGTTGTGACTCATTCTAAACACATCTTTATTCATTTTATCCACTTATCATCAAATCAAACCTTCCCATCTGTCAACACCAAATTTTATCTGGATTTATTTAATAATTTCTCAAAATATTAATAATAAAAAACCTCTTTTAGTTAGAATTTTAGATTTTTATTCTTATTTTCTTTCATTTTTTTTAAAAAGAAGTAAGAATTTCAATGGTATGGTTTATTTTTTTTTTCTTTTCTTTTCATCTCTTTCTCATCTTAAAAAAATAAAAACAACAAAATATAAGTATAATTACTTTTATTCTTTATTTATTTTTTATCTTCTTTATCAAAATTAAAAAAACAAACAAAAAAACAATCAAACAAAAAGTATATTTCTTTTTCATATACATTTTACATTTCCTTTTCTGAAAATTATAAAAGAAATAAATAACCAAAAAATAAAAAATTCCAAATTGGAGTCCTCCTCTTTGAGAGCTGTACCATCCTCGTATGAGAAACCTCCAAATTTCCAAACCATGTCCGGAACGCAAACCTGCTCCTACTCTGCTCTCCTGCAGTGCTTCCGCTTGCAATGCTTCAACCCCTCTGTAATGCTTCCCCCCCTATGACGCATTACCTTATTTTCACAAAAAAAAAACCTCTGCACTTCTACCTCTCACAACTAGCATTACCTTATCTCAACAAAGTGGTTTTGTCCCTGCAAATATCTGCTCTAGTCAACCTATCAACAGATCTTTTTTCTGCTGAAGAGGGATGCTATTTCATGGGCTCTATCTTTTAATCTTCGAAAAAAAAAGCTTATAACAATATGGTTTCCCCCTCACTCTCTAATACTCATCTTGACTTCTCATTCAATCACTAAATAGATCCTTAGCTCTTATTCAAACAAAAACCCTCTTCCCCAATCACTACTCTGGCCCATAAAGGAAACCCGATAGAGGATTGAAGCAGAGAAAAGAAAGAGCAACATAAGAAGAGAACGACGCATAAGGTTTGTGATTTGCCTACCCTGTCTTTGGTCTTATAGTGTTTCATTATTACATATACATATCTTGCATTCCTTAATACTGTCCTACACCCTGCATTGATCATCATTCGCCAAGTAAAAACAGAAATACAATGGCTAATCGAAATAGTACTTTAAAACTGAAAAATCTCAAAGCTTTCACGTTCCAGCCATCACCCCTAAGCCATTTTGCTACTAAGACATCCAAAGCCATTATTTGTCACTATTCCTCTTTCTCGCTTTGAATTTCCAAAGAACCCTAAAATCCGAGCCCCTTTTACTTGCGCCGCCACCTCATGTTCCCACAACACCAACCTTCCTCCACCATTGCTCCCGAACACCGATGTCGCTATTGTCATCACAGCGTCGCTACCAGAGATTTCCTCGCTATCTGTGAAGCCTCTCGTGCCTCTTAGGTTCACTCACTGAAAATTCTCTTAATCTTGTTTTCCCTTTTGAAACGATGCACCAGCAGCCACGTTCATTTCCTATCTCATAACCCTAATTTGATTACGGTAATAATAAAAAATAATAAAAAGTTAAAAGCATTGGGCTTGATGTTTTGACTGAAGGAATAAAAATCAGCGAAGTTGAGGACTGCTTCTTCCTGCACCTCCATATCAGCTTCCTGCACCTCCATAGTCTAGACAAATTTACCGTCTAACCTTTTTTAAAAGTTTTCATACCCCATAATACCCTCCACCACCCTTCACATCCTTTCTTCCTCCACTTTGTCTACACCCCATTAGAACTCCATTGCACCCCATTCAAACTCCACTGACCGCGGCTGCACCTCTACCTCCACCTCCACTGTCAGTGCTCGTATCCTACTTTGCCACTGCAGATCTACATTGAGTGCACCTTGGTTGCTAGTTGCTGGCGTTGGTTCTCCATCCTTGGTTCTCCATTCACGGTTTTCACGAACCGTAACCCACAAACCTTCACTTGCATCATTTTGGCACCCATTCAAGCAATTGAAAGGAAGGTAAGCATCATTGTAAGTTTAATTTTAGATTGTAGAGGTAGTTGTGGTGGATTGGTGGCGGAGGACAGTGGTGGTAGACTATTTTTTTACTGTTAAACTGTTCTATGGTTTGTAGAAAACGTAAGTAATTCAAAATTTCTCTTCTGCGGTTTGTACAAACCGTAGAACAATAGAAATTTTTTTTCAGTTCTGCGGTTTGTATAAGCCGCAGAAGAGAAAATTTTTTTTTACTGTTCTACGGTTTGTACAAACCGCATAAGAGAAAAAATTTTCTACTGTTCTACGGTTTGTACAAACCGTAGAAGAGAACAAAATTTTCTATTGTTCTGGGGTTTGTACAAATCGTAGAAAAGTAACTTACGGTTTGTACAAACCGTAAGCAAAAAATTCCAACGCTTACGGTTTGTACAAGCCGTAAGCAGTAAAAAAATTATCCAACGCTTACGGTTTGTAGAAACCGTACGCTTTAATTTGATATGCAGTTTCTACAATCCATAGACTTTTGTCATACACCTATGCACCTACGGGTTGTATAAACCGTAAGCTCTTATAAATGTTGATTTAACTACGGTTTCTACAATCCGTTAGTGTCTAATATCCTGATTTTAAACCTACGACTTATAGAAATCGTAAATATAAAATTCTTATGGTTTCTACAATCCGTGAAAAACCGAAAACTGGATACCAAATACCTCAACGACGACGACTCTCGTTGTTTTTCAGCCACCCACTCCGACCGACGGCCGCCCAAAGCGCCTTCAATCCGCCACTCCAACACCGTCGGAACCTCCCACCACTGCCACACTTTCCACCTTCGTTCAGAACTGTAGGCTCCTCTTCCGTTCAAAACCTTAGTTTATAGGAGCAGGGATAATTTTGTAATTTACTCATGTCTATTGCTGGAATTTTAAAAATTATGGAGGTGCAAGAAGATGATATGGAGGTACAGGAAGAAGCAGTCGAAGTTGAGATACTGAAATGGGCTGGGCTCAATTTAACATTTGAATTAAGCAGTGGCAGTCTCATTGCGTGGTTGGGAAAAATAATTTGTTTTGATTGTTGAGGCACCGAACTGAGTTAATAGAAATGCAATTTGGGGAGTGTTCATAAAATGGGCTTAAACCCAAAGTTATTTCCCAGCAGAGAGCAAAGAAAATGAATGAACGAAATAAAAGGAGAAATGAGGCACCGAATATTGCGAAGGCGGTGGAAGGGTATGTACACGTCGGGGTTCTTTTTTTAAATTAGGTTCATTGCATTTAATGCTTCCATACATCTCACTTTTTCATAGCTTTTTCTATAATAAAAAAAGGAAAGGAATTTAGGTTTTGATAATTTTTCTCGTAACATCATTGTACTATGGGACTCACTTGCTTTATTATATTAGACACCTAATATTTCTATCAATTGGTTTGTATTTTTTTTTTAAAAATATACTATTGTTATAAAAATAATTTTTATCTCATTTCTTCATTTTTTTTAATCTAAAATTTATAAGAATTTAAGAAAAATATAAGGGATTAATTTTTTTTTCTTTTTTCTTTTGGGCTTATTTTTAAATAATTTCGATTAAACTTCAAATGGTCGTACGCGTCATTCGGGTTTTAATTCAAAAAAAAGTTTCGTTTAGATAATCAAAGGACCGTACGCGTCAAGCGATATCTAAAACGAAATTTTATTAAAAACATAAAAAATGTAACATTTTCAAAAAAAGTCCAAAAATATCAAAATTTCAAAAATTAAAAAAAATTATAAATTTCAAAAATTAAAAAATATCAAACACTTCAACTAACAGATTTTCGAACAAAGAACTACGTAACCCTGATTTTTCATCCCCGATGGAAATATGTAGGACCAAGGTCAAACCTTGTCGGCCCCAAAAATCAAATTTTTTTTATTATTTACATTTTTTCTTCTTTTGGGAAAAATAAACATTTTGAAAAATCACACTCAGTTTACTTATTTAATTAAAGATATCGTCTTAGGACGGGCGTTGTGGGGGTGCTAATACCTTCCCCACACTTAACCAACTCCTGGACCTAGATCTGGTTTTCTAAAACTAGCCTTATCCTATTTTTCAATTTTTCCATAGTTTTCCATAAAAACTATGGTGGCGACTCCTTTTCTAAAGTTTTGAAACACATTTTTGTTTTTTATTTCGGATCGTCGTCCCTGTCACGATCCTGGTTGCGACACCATAATATAATATCAGAACTATTAGCTCACTAAATCATACGCTTTTCCGTAGTCCACCTTAACAACTACATCCTCTTCTTCTCCTTCCTAATATAGTCATCTGTCTCATTAACAATAAGAACGTTATCTAACATTCCTCTTCCACTAATGAATGTAGATTGATGTATATCAATCACCTTAGGAAGCACATATTTAAGCTTATTAGCTAAAATTTTAGACAGGATTTTATACATACACCTCTCTAGTGATATCAATCAATAATCATTCAAGCTAAAAGGGATTTCTCGCTTAGGGACCAAAGTGATAAAAGAAGCATTACATCCCCTAGGAATATAACCAAACTCTTGAAAGTACCGTACAACCTGAATAATATCTGGCCTTACCACCTCCCAATAATTTTTTAAATGTGAAAATTATATCCATCCGATCCAGGGCTCTTAGTGCTACCACATTGCCAAACTGCATCTACAATCTCCTATTTCATGATATCTTTACATAGTACATCATTATCCTCCCTAGAAAGAGATTTGAATTAGACCCCATCAATCCTAATCAGCCTTCTCTGTACTGCAAACCTATTTTCAAAATAATTTTTCATCTGACTTTTGACCATCATTGGGTCATCACACCAAGCCCCCTCTATATTAAGACCTACTAGATCATTAGCCATTTTCCTCCACCTTATTGTTGAGTGAAAAAATTTGGAGTTTGTATCACCCTTTTTTGCCCACTAAACCCGAGACTTCTATTTTATCATTTCCAGTTCCTTTTCTTCCATACCTTTAAGTTCACTTAGTAAAACCAAACGTCTCACTCTCAGCTTCTCATCCAAGGAGCCTTTGCCATCCTTCTTATCAATATCTTCAATCTCACTGACCACTTGTTGTTTTCTAACTTTTGTCTTACTGAAAACCCGTTGTAACTCCTTTATTAAATTTTTCTACTCGTCTCCATTGACTTTTCGATCACTGCACACAGACTTATCTCCTACCGAAGGTCGGTCGCTCTCATCGAGGGAGTTAACGTCTCTGTCTACCCGCCTTTCATCTTCAACAACTCTGGTTTCTAGCGCGTCTTACACAGAACCATACACCATCATCTGTTGCCGTCTACCTCCATTGACACTTAAATCTCCACATGAGAACCTGTCTCATGTCGACGTATTGTCACCACCTCTGAAAAAATTTTCTCCGTCTACCCACCTATCTCCTTCCATTTGGAGACTTTCATTAACTCGGGTATCCATTGAAGAACTACTATATGAGGCACTGTCACTCCTACACCAATCTCTGTAGTAGTCACAACGACTATTAGGTGTTTCCTCTAACACAAATAGTTGGCACAGAGTATTGTTGATCATTATATCAACATACATTTCAACTTTGATTGAAATTGTCGTTCTCACCTTGATTCTTGCGTACTCAAGTTGTTCCCAAGCCAAAGTTGCTTCGTCCACTTCTACCACATTTCCCACCGTATTCACAACCTTTCTAAAACAGTCTCTCATCCACAATGAGATTGGTATCCCCATGCACCTCATCCAAACGATTCGATTCCCTACTAGTTTGCCTTCACCCCAAGGCCTTATCACCTCAAACTCCTTATACAATATGTCTTTGTTTGTGTTGATGATTTCTACCAGCTGCACCCCTTCCTTCCCAATTAGCAACATCTCCTTATCTCCCAAATATCTCACCCACACAAAGCCAAGGCCCTCACCCAACTACTCTCAAGCCATAATAGTTTCAACAATTGAGTTTTAAAACATTGGCATCTCCACTTGCTTCTACTGTTATACAAATTTCGATCCATTTCTTTCTTCGCATTTTTGTTTCTTTCCTTCGTCCGTCACTACTTAACAACCTTTCTATTATGCTCAGTATATATCCTATTGTTGTCGCGGTTTACTTGGTTTCCATATCCTCACACTCTGTCTCCGTTTTTACCAGAACTTCATCTTCTGTCACCTCCAGCATTACTCCTATTACCAATGTTTTGCCTTATATCTCTGCCCTTTGCATATCTCGAAAGGTTTACCTACAACTTCAAGGCACCAATCCGGATTGCATCAAACTCTTTTCCTAACTTCACAATATTTTTCACATCTCAGAACCTTACAAAACCAAACCTATTCCCCGATCAGTTAAGCTTTCTTGATGTGAAGACTTTTTCAACCCTTCCCCATCTTTGGAATATTTTTTGCATATCTCTTTCACCATAGCTGTTTGGGAAATGGGAGAAGAAGTAAGTCGTGACATTCTAAGATTTAGCGTTTCCAACGTTTCGAAAGTTTCTGGCAACCATAGTTGGTCTGAAAAGCTTACTATAGAGAAGAGAGCATAAGAGCCACTATGATGTAGAGTGTTTATGGATAAGCAACAACAGATACACTGAAAATACTTCTGCCAAGTGTATTTTGAATTACACAATCTAGATCATATTTTTCAAAAAATGAGTACATTATGGATTTTGCAATCCAGAATGCAATTCTAGATTTAGAAATACATTCCAGATTGCAGAAACTGAAATTTATTTATTTTTTGAAAGTGCATTCCATAATTTGTTTCTGAATTTGGAATTGTATTTTAGATTGCACAATCTAGAATGCATTTTTTAAAAATAGAATACATTTCAAATTTTGCATACCATAATGCAATTCTGGATTTAAAAATGCATTCCGGATTGCATAGTCTGGAATGTATTATGTTTTTGAAAAATACATTATGAATTGTGTGACCTATAATGTATTTTTATTTTGAAAAATACCAATATTATATTATCCTTTTGATTATAATATATTAATTATTTCAAATGCAAAGTTATTAACAAAGATACTTACGACATCTGTTCGTAACAGAGATTGCGAATAAGTTGTTCATGGTAGTGGTGCTAATATGATGGATGTAACTACAATAGAACTTGTTGACTAGGAAGGATTCCTTAGAGGAATTTTGGATTCTTTTATACTAGTCAACTATGATGATCATGTTGCCTTAGGACAATGGGAAGCTGAGATAAGAAATGAAATTTAATTGTGATATTTGGTCATGTGGTATTATTTATCCTTACAAACACCCATATTTTTGTGTTAAGATAGAGGGGAATTGAAGTTGGTCTCCCATGGGTAGAAGTTAACTAAAGTTGAGATCCCTCATTAACAATTGATGTTGCGGTATTTAACTCTAGATTGTTGTCATTGTGCAACATCAGTTATGAGACAACTGATAAGGGTTTGACTTCTACCTTTGTGGAGAGGTGGCACGAAGACATCAACACTTTTCACCTTCTTGGTGGTAAGATGACAATTACCTTGGATGATGTGTCAACATTGCTTCATATCCCTTTTGTGGGACTATTTTGCACATATACGAAATTGGATTTGACTACAGTTAAAACAATGTTGGTTGAGTTGTTAGGGTGAACATGGGTGATGACACGACAAAGATGAGGCATTGTCATGATGCACACGAGAGACTGAGCTGGCTTTGTGAGGTATTTGAGTAGTTTTGTATACATCGTTGATGAGACTGTGTTGTATGGATTTATTTTTTGCATCTTATGGGATGTGTAAAAATTTTTGGTGATAAAAATAAAATATCTATCAATATGCTATACTTACAACTCTTCAACAATTTACGGATGTGTCGCAACCGGATCACGACGGGGCTATCAAAAAGTTATTTTTAAAAAATTAAATAGAGATTGGAGTCGCCACCATAGTTTATTATGGAAAACCATAGAAAAATCAAAAATAAAAATGTCTACGAACCAGATTCAAAGATTCGGGAGTCGGTTACGTGTGGGGAAGGTATTAGCACCCCACAACGCCCGTCCTAAGACAATACCCTTAATCAAATGAATAAGAATAAGTGTGATTTTAAAAAATATCATTTTTCCCAAATAATAATAATAATAATGAGACTAAAGACAAAACAAACAAATATATAAAAAACAAAACAAACAAGAAAACATGCTTATAAAAATCATAACAATAAATAATAATTAGGCAGATAAAAATAGCAAACAAAAATAAAACAAACAAACATATATATTTTTTATTTATTTGGGCCCGACAAGGCTTGACCTTGGTCCTATATATATCTATACATGATAGAAAATCAGGGTACACGTAGTTCTATTTTGAAAACTTGTTGGATGACGTTTGATATATTTTTTTAGCTTATGAATATTTTCTTTTATTTTTGGCGATTTTATTTTATATGGTTTTTTAATCATTTTTTATTTTATTATTTTTTCTTCATAATTGTTTATTTAAAGGAAACTCGGGACAAGACTATTTTTTTATATTTAAAAAAGTTTATTAAAAAAACTATTTTTATTTTAATTTGAGAAAGGAACTAATTTTTATTATCTTAAAGAAATTATTTTTATACTTAAAAAAACACATCTTTTTTTAATTTTTATTCATTATTTTCGAAGAAAAAGAATAACTATTTTTTCATATAAAAAAACTTTTTCTTTTATTTTATTTTTAATTTGTCTTTATATTTTATTTTCGAAAAAACGTGTTTCTATTACTTGATTTTCGTAAAAAAATATTTTTATATATATTATTGAAAAGACATGTTTTTACATTTATCTCATTTTTATTATTTTTGAAGATGTTTTATCTTTATTATTTTAGGACTGTTTTGAAACTTTTCCCCTTTTTTTGTTTTAAAAATTTATATTTTTGATATTTTTTCAAGAACTATTAATTTATTAAATTTTAGAAAGCATTTAGTTCGTTCTTCAAAAATTGAAAAATGTTTTATAATTTATTATTATTAGTATTATTATTTATTTTTTAAAATCAAAGAGATAAGAGATGAACCTCAGAATATCATAATAACCATCAAACAGAGCAACCACATATATGTAATAAGTATATAACACATAGTAAATAGAGCGTACCAGTTGAAGATCCTCCAGAAGCACGTTCCCTTCTTCTCTGAACTCTTAATTCAGGACCATTTTTAGTATCTCCAGTATTCCTCAGTGTTTTTTTCGCGTGTCTTTTTCGTGTGTCTTTTTCGCGTGGGTATCCACTTGCTCACTATGCATATTTATACTAATTCTAGTCAGCCCACTCTTAATTCAAATTTTAAATCCCTTAATTTCTAATTATTTCCACTTAATTATAATTTGTGAACTGCCAATTGATTATTCCCTTTTGATTCAGATTCAAATCTATTAATTCCTAATTATCCCCACTTATGACACCAACTGACTGTTAGATCCCAATGACCAACCCAGACTGAAAAATGGGCAGAATTGTACCATTATAGCTGTTATGGCATCATAACCTCCCATACATATAATCAAATTCGAAAATAATTGAATATGGGGAAATAAATGGGGAATATTGGAGGTAATGTGGCTGAAACATTTTATTATTATTATTTTTTAATTCATTTTTTTCCTTTATTATTTTTTTTTCATTTTTACATTTATTGAAAGCAACCTAAATACACAACAATAAAAATAAACACTTAAACCTTTTTTTTATTTATTTTATTTTAATATTATTATTATTTTGAAATATATATTTATTATCATTATTTTTTCTACTTTTCGAAAAATAAACAAATTATCTAATTACTATTTTAGAACATTAACCAAATGGA